>Ga0209345_10001610_pt1 | contig 26612 bp, 29 predicted proteins | sample Cruoilmetagenom7_FD_187294 | JGI IMG/M metagenome (GOLD analysis project Ga0209345, IMG submission 187294) | Oil polluted marine microbial communities from Coal Oil Point, Santa Barbara, California, USA - Sample 7 (SPAdes) (version 2) | ecosystem: Environmental > Aquatic > Marine > Oil seeps ...
TGTTAAAAAGAAAAATATTTCAGCTTCTTTGAGTTCTAGTGAGGTAAAAACAAATTGGATACCATATTTTTTATGAGTATTCCATCGACCAGTTATAAGCACTTCACTTCCTACAAGTTTTTCTAAATCAGTGTCAAAATATTGCCCACATATTTTTTGATCATTTTCAAGTACTGCTATGTAGTAGTTGTTTTCTTGATTATAAAAAAGTATTTTTTTTAGAGTTCCTGAGAGTTTAAAAGATTCGTTAGTATCCATCATTGAATTTTTTCTTTGTATGTTTGTCTTTTTTATATCTATTGTTATTTTTGAGTTTTGCTAAAAGATTGGATTGTTTGAGTATGTGTGCTTTTTCCTCTTCAAAATCTTTTGAATGATTTTCAAGAGTGTCAAGAATGGTTTGTGTTAAGTTTTTAACAGCAACGGGATATTCACTATAAAGTTCACATGTTTTTGCTTTTTGGAGCTCCCCATAGGCTTTTAATGTTGCTTTTTTGAAAAGTTCCATATCAAAATTATCATACTTTAAAAGTGAAATTGCTTTTGTATTGAATTTTTCTAGAACTCTTATATATCGCAAGCGTATTGTTTTTTCATTAACTTCTTTTTGCATAAAGATTAGGTACGATAATCTGCATTGATTTTAACATATTCATATCCAAGATCACATCCCCAAGCTGTAAATGAACCATTATCAAGACCAATATCACAAGTAATTTTAAAACTTTTTTCTTTTAAAATTTGAGCAGCTTCTTTTTCTAGTTCAGGAGTAAAGAGTATCTCACCTTTTTTGTAAACAACAATATCTCCAAAAGAGATAGTTAGCTTAGTTTCATCACAACTCATACCACTTGCACCAATTGTTGAAGCAATTCTTCCCCAGTTTGGATCTTCCCCAAAAAGTGCTGTTTTTACTAATAAAGAGTTAGATAAACTTTTTGCTATAACTTCTGCTTCTTTATCGTTCATTGCTCCATTTACTTCAAAAGCAACAGCTTTTTTTGCCCCTTCTCCATCTGCAACTATCATCATTGCCATATCATGCATAACAAGTCTTAAGCTTTCTGCAAAGGCATCTTTATCGTAACTATTAGACTTTCCATTTGCTAATAATAATACTGTATCATTTGTAGAGGTATCACCATCTACACTAATTGCATTAAAAGTAGTTTTACTATTTTGTGATAAAAGCTCTTTCATATCACTTTTTGGAATAGCTGCATCTGTACATACAAAACACAACATAGTAGCTAGATTTGGATTTATCATCCCAGCACCTTTTGCAACTGCACCTATTTTAAAGCTTGTTCCATCTTCTAATTTTACTTCATAAAAAGTAGTTTTAGCATAAGCATCAGTTGTCATGATTGCACTACTTAAATTTGTTCCATTTTTATCTGATAAATTAAAACTAAATGCACCATTTAAAATCTTTTCTTTTGGTATTCTTACACCAATAACACCAGTACTACTCATAATTGGATTTTCTATTAATGAAAATTTTTCTTTTAATGATTTAAAAAGTTCATCAATATCTTTAATACCATTTGTTCCCGTCATTGCATTTGCATTTTTAGAATTTATAAGTATGAAGTTTGTTTTAAAGTTTTTATCATATTGTAAAAAATGTCGTAGAGGAGCTGCTTTAAAATTATTTTTTGTAAAAACTGCTTCCACATCACACAAACTATCACTATAAATAAATCCCATATCCAATTTATTATTTGCTTTAAGCCCAGCACTTATACCGTTACAATAAAATCCTTCAATATCACTTATTGTCCCTTTGATAGGAAATATACTAAACATCTATTAATTCCTTTGGTTTTACTTTTCTATTTATAAGTCTTTTCGCTTTAGCTATACCCGCTTGATCTCCGATAACTAATAGCTTACATCCTTTTGGTACTTTTGTACTCCCTTTTGGTGTTTGCACAAACTTCCCACTCTCTTCTGTTATTCCTATAATACTTACTTTAATTTCATCTCTTAAGTGTGCATCTTGGATTGATTGGTTCAGGAACCAACTATTATCATTAACATAAATCTCCTCCATATCAATAGGAGTATCTTTTTTGTATAAAAACTCCTCAAGAACATTTTCCATATCTGGTCGTATTGCCATAGCACTTACTCTTTTTGCCATAAGTTCAGGTGGTGCTACAACTTTATTTGCTCCAAGTTTTTTTAATCTTTCTATATCTTTTTTTGATTCAGCATTACAAATGATTAGAAACGGGTTAGTTCTCCCTAACTCTTTTTCATAAAGTCTCACTGATGCAATAATTGTAATACTATCAGCAATATTTTTCGATAAAGATATTACCCCTTTTGCACTTGAAAGATGTGACTTAAGGAAAGCTCGTTCTGTATATGTTTCCTCATTTACATAATAAGGATAATTGTTTTTAGAAGCTATCTCTTCAAGCTCATCTGTGGGATCAACAATAACAAAAGGTATATGATTTTGTTTAAATTGTTCTGCAAGTTGTACTGTATATTCATTGTGATTAAATATAACAAAATGATTTCTAAGCCGTGCAATTTTATATAACATTTTTCGCTCCTTGTATAGGTCTAAAAATTTACCCCTTACTAATACTTGTATAAATGTAGTAATTGATAAAGTAAATATTAAAAATCCAAATATTATAAGTGTTATAGTGAATAATCTTCCAGCAGGTGATATGGGAGCTACCTCTCCAAATCCAACTGTTGTAAATGTAATACCAGTTTGATAGATTGCATCAAGTATAGTAAAATCATCAATAACCATATAACCAATGGTTCCAACCATCATGATAACTTGTAATAATATTAAGGGAAGTCTAAAGTGTTTAAATTGAGAGTAAATCTCTTTGTCTAGATTAAACTCTGGCTTAGAACTACGATAGTCCCAGCCAATAGCTTTTTTGATGTTTCTTATGGTTTTCATAAAAACATCTTTATTGTTTACTTATGAATTCTTTTTAAGAGTTCTAAGTTCTTTTGCAGAAATTTTGATTTTTCTTGTTGTACCATCTTCTAATGATATTCTAACTGTTCTTAAATTTGGTAAAAATTTTCTTCTTGTTCTGTTTTTCGCGTGACTTACGTTATTTCCAGACATTGGACCTTTACCAGAAAGCATACATCTTCTTGCCATTTTTATTTCCTTGAGTGTAAAATTATTTGGAATTCTATCTAATAGCTACTTAAAATAGTCTTTAATGCTTTGGAAATAGCGAATCAAAGTCTATATCAAAATATCTATGAGGTTTATTATCTACTTTTGGTCTCAACTTATCATAGTTCTGACTTATATCACTATATCTCTCTTTTGTCCCATCAAATAACATTCCTATTAAAATAAGAGTTACAAATAGTATAGAAACAATATATACAATAATTTCACTTCCTATATGAATATCATGCTCTTCAAAAAGATATTCTGTGATTTTTTTTCGAGCCACAAAAAGAGTGATAAGTACAATTAAGCAAATAAAGAAAATTATTGTATTCATTTGTTATTCTTTGTTTTGAGATTTAAATTCTCTATATTCTTCATAGGTTCCACTAAAATCTATAATAGAACCATCTTCTTGTATCTCTATTATTCTATTTGCAAATGCATCAAGTAACTCCCTATCGTGAGAGACACAAATAACAGTTCCATCATAAGATAATAGTGCTTCACCTAGTGCAATAATAGCTTCAAGGTCAAGGTGGTTTGTAGGTTCATCAAGTAGTAAAAAGTTTCTTTTCTCAAGCATGATTTTACTCAACATCATTCTGTGTTTTTCACCACCACTACAATTCATAACAGATTTTTCTTGCTCTTCCCCGTTAAAAAGCATTCTTCCTAAACAGTTTCTTATCTCACCAATATCTGCTTGTCTATCAAAATCTCTTAACCAATCATAAAGTGTAATATCACCTTTAATTAAATCTGTTGTGTTTTGTGGAAAATAACTAACAAGTGCTGTTGCACCCCATTTTACTTCTCCTGAATCTGGTTTGATATGTTCCATTAACATTTCACATAAAGTTGTTTTACCAGCTCCATTGGGACCTATTAAAGCAATTTTATCATTTTTTTCCAACATAAAGTTAATATCTTTTAGTACCACTTCTCCATCATAAGATTTACAAAGATCTTTTACTTCTAAAACCTCTTTACTAATTGGTTTTTCTTGTTTAAATACAATAGAAGGATCTCGTCTAGAACTTACCTGAATCGCAGCAATATCAAGTTTATCAAGTTGTTTTTGTCTTGAGGTTGCTTGTTTTGCTTTAGAAGCATTGGCACTAAATCTTTTCACAAAAGCTTCAAGTTCAGCTTTCTCTTTAAGTTTTTTATCTCTTTGTACATCAGCTTGTTTTGATAGTACAGTTGCAGCAATATACCAATCATCATAGTTTCCTGTAAACTCTCTGATTTTTTTGAAATCAACATCAAGAATATGAGTACAAACTGCATTTAAGAAGTGTCTATCATGTGAGATAACTACCATAGTACCTTCATGATGTTGTAGTTGATTTTCAAGCCAAGAGATAGTTTCCATATCAAGGTTATTTGTTGGCTCATCAAGAAATAATACATCAGGTCTTGGGAAAAGTACTTGTGCAAGTAAAACTTTAAACTTATCACCACCAGTAATAGTACTCATTAATTCAGTATGTTGTTCTGCTGGAAAACCAATAGATTCTAAAATTTTTGTAATTTTTACATCGTATTCGTATGTTGGATCTTCCTCTACACATACCATTTCTAACTCACCAAGTCTTTCACCTACAGCATCTGTATACTCTTCCATATAGAGTTTTTCTTTCTCTTTTATAGCATCATAAAGTCTTTTGTTTCCATAAAGAACAGCATCAGCAAGTGTAAACTCTTCGTAAGCAAATTGATTCTGACTTAAAACACCAACTTTTTTTCCACTTTGTACTTGTACTTCACCCTCAGTAATATCTTCAGTTCCACTTAGCATTTTTAAAAATGTTGTTTTACCAGCACCATTAGCACCAATTAGACCATATCTTTTTCCAGTGTCTAATGATAAGTTTATATCTTGAAATAAAACTCTTTGTCCAAATGATTTCTTTAAATTTACAACTTTTACCATAAAATAATTATCCTTTTTTCTTTTCTATTTATTGTTATATTTTTCGATTGTATCGAAAGTTACCCTAATAATCTATTGATATCATTATAGAGACCTAAACTCATAAGCCCTAGTAATATTACCCATCCTGATATTGTAAGATTTATTAATACTTTTTCACTAGGTTTTAATCCCGTTATCATCTCATATATATTAAATACAATATGCCCACCATCAAGTGCTGGAATAGGAAGAAGATTTAATACCCCTAAATTCACAGAGATAAGTGCAGTGATAGTTAAAAGTGCCACAAAACTAGAAGAACTTGCATCACTTATAACAGTACCTATACTTATAACTCCGCCAATTTCACTATGAGGGACAATCCCTTGGATAAGTTTTTGAACCCCTAAAAATATCATTTTGCTAGCTTCCATAGTTTTATCATAAGCAAAAGAGATTGCTTCAAAAGGTGAATAATATATCGTTACAAGCTTAGGTGCTGGTGCAATTCCTATCATTCTTTTTTTTATTTTCTCTTTAAATATATTTACAGAATCACTCATTTTAGGATATAAAGTTTTCGACAGAAGTTTCTCATCTCTTTTAATAAAAAAAGTGAGACTTCCATTAGCATTTTTAATAATATCACTTAAGTCATCCCAAGTTTGAATCTCACTATTGTTAATTTTTACAATTTCATCATTTGCTTTTAATCCTGCTATTGAAGCTGGAGAGTTTTTTACCACTTTTCCAATAGTAGGTGAAAGGGCATTATTTCCTAAAAGTCCAATCATAATATACACTACAAATGCTAATAAAAAATTGGCAAATGGACCCGCTAGAAGTATCAAAATTCTTTGAAATGGAGTTTTTGTATTGTAACTATCAGGGTCGTTATTTGATAAAGATGGATTTAGATCCTCTTGACCTTTCATCTTTACATAGCCACCAAGTGGAATAAGTGAGATTGACCAATCTGTACCTTTGTATCTTTTTGTTATTAGTTTTTTACCAAAACCTATAGAAAATACATATACTTTTACACCAAGTAGTCTAGCAACTGTAAAGTGTCCAAGTTCATGAAAAAAAACTAAAATAGATAAAACTATTAAAAATGTTATAAATCCCATTATTTTACCTTTGAAGAGACTTCATATATAAAATAGTCCCTTATATATTCATATCCAGAGTAAAGTGTCAATGCAACAGCAAGCCAAAGTAACTCGGTACCAAAAGACCAGTTCATCAATAGAAAACCAATTGCTATCATCTGTACTACAGTTTTAATTTTTCCTGCCATTGATGAAGCGACATCTTTCCCTTCACTTACGGCAACCACACGAAGTCCTGTGATAAAAAATTCTCGTGTAAGTATTAAAAAAATAGCAAAAGCACTTGCACGATCAAGTACTATAAGCCCTATAAATCCAGCAAGTACAAGCATCTTATCTGCAAGTGGATCTAAGATTCCCCCAAGTTTTGTCATTTGATTCCAACTTCTTGCGATATAGCCATCAAAAAAATCAGTAATAGAAGCAATTACAAAAATTAATCCTGCAAAATAATCAAACCAACTAGGATGCCATCCTTCAAAGATAGGATTGTTTTGATCTATCATAAACCAAAGCATCAATGGAGCTAAAAGTATTCTAAGACCAGCTAGTAAATTTGGTAAATTTAAGTTTTTGTTTTTTATAGTTTCTGACATTATTTTTTAAAAGTTGTCCCACCATCAACAAGAAGAGTACTTCCAGTTATCCAACCAGCTTCATCACTACATAAAAAGTAACAAGCACTTGCCAAATCTTCTGGCTGTCCCATTCTCCCTAAAGGAGATAGTTCTGCTGTTTTTCTAGCTACCTCTTCATAGTTTGTAAATGCTTTAAGTGCATCAGTATCAATAGGTCCTCCACTTACAGCGTTTACTCTAATATTCATAGAACCTAACTCTGTAGCTGCATATCTTACCATCGCTTCAACAGCTGCTTTATTTGTACCATGACCTGCATAGTTTTCAATATATACTAAGTTTCCAGTTGAACTAAGACTTACCATAGCACCACCACCATTATTTTGCATTCTTTTTGCAGCTTGCTGGCTACAACATACAAAAGCATCAACGGTAGCAGTATAAATATTGTTTAAACCTCTTGGTTTAAGTTTCATATATTTTCCATATCCACCTACAACGGCACGACCATAAATCATAGCATTTGAGATAAAATAATCAATAGTTTCAAAATCTTCATCAATTTTTGCAAATAACTCTTTTGCAGTTTCTGGTTCAAGTATATTGTATGGATAGTATCTAGCTTTTATACCGTATGTTGCTTCTAAATCTTCAGCTATCTCTTTTGCTATCTCTTCATTAGAATTGTAAGTAAAAGCTATATTAATACCCTCTTTAGCAAATCTATAAGCACAAGCTTTTCCAATACCTTTTGTTGCTCCTGTAATCACAAGTGTTTTTGACATTAAATTTTCCTTCTATAAAAATAAATTGTATGATTTTTTTGGATTATAGCTAAAAAGTGATTAATATATTATGGTATAATTTCAAATGAACAAAAACGAGCTTTTAACAAAAGATGTAAATTCTCTTATAAAACAAATAGCAATCCCTTCAAGTATAGGAATGTTTTTTAATACCATGTATAATGTGGTAGATACATTTTATGTGGGACTTCTTTCTACTATAGCTATTACAGCACTTTCTTATAGTTTTGTAGTATATTTTATGCTCCTTTCCATTAGTTTTGGACTTTCATCTGCAATTACTGCACATGTTGGAAACTCTCTAGGGCACTACAAAATTAAATTAGCAAAAATATTTATCGCAAATGGGATTACATTTGTGAGTTTAGTAGCTTTCCTCCTTTGTGGTATTGGTTTTATATTTTTAGAAGATATTTTTATTTTAATGGGTGCAAAAGGTGAGGCACTAAAACTAGCTTTAGATTATACATATGTGATACTCATAGGGGTAATACCAATGCTTATAGGACTAGGAGCAAATGCAGTTTTAATTGCTCGTGGAGATACAAAAAGTTATAGAAATACTTTAATATTTGGTTTTGTTATGAATTTACTTTTAGATCCATTATTTATGTATGGATATGGAGTAATACCAACTTTTGGATTTAAAGGGGTTGCTTATGCTACAGTCTTTATACAGTTTATAACTTTTGGATATATTATGTTAAAACTTTATAAAACTACACTTTTAAATTTTGAAAATCTAAAATTATTTTTACCAGATTGTCGAGTGTACAAAAAAATCCTTATACAAGCATTACCTCAAAGTTTAAATATGTTTATTATGTCATTAGGAACTATGATTGTGATCTATTTTGTATCACAGTATGGCTACAAAAGTGTCGCAGCTTTTGGAATAGGATATAGAGTAGAGCAGATTATTCTTCTACCAATGTTGGGACTCAATGTTGCCGTTAGTTCAATTGTAGCAAATAATTTTGGTGCTAAAAATTTTGATAGAATTTATGAAGTGATAGGTAAATCCTTGAAATACGGATATATTATGAGTGGTATTGGGGTTCTTTTTTTATTTTTATTTGGTGAATATATTATCATGATATTTGATAGAAATAGCGAAGTTATCTCTACAGCTTATATCTATGTCGTTATAGAGAGTTTTGTATTTTTTGCATATATCACAATCTTTATCTCCAACTCTACACTGCAAGGGATAAAACAACCTTTTATTATACCGTATATTAGTTTTTATAGACAGATTTTTATGCCTGTGATTATATTGTATTTTGTAGTTGATATTTTTAAATTAGATATTATTTTTATATGGATTGTTGTAGGATTGATTATCTATAGTGCTGCTATTTTTATCTCTATTTATACCAAAAAGAAGTTGCTAAACTTAGAGATGAAAATACTCCATAAATAGCAATAATTGTGTTAAAATAACAAATAGATATAAATACATTTTGAGGAGTTTCACATGGAGATAGTTATCTTGATATTTTATATACTATTGTTTTTAATGGCACTGTTTTTAAGTTTTGCTAGTTTGAAATATTTTAAAACTATGTGGAAATATAAAAATAGAAAAAACGATGGAAGTGAGGATGAGCAGTTTAAAATGTTTGATTAGGGAAGTAGTCTTAAGCTTGTTCCTTGTTTTTCATTAAGTCTTTTTTTCTAAAATTTTAAGAACAGATTTTTTAATAATGGGAACTCTTTGTTCAATAACATCTTCAACAATATATAAATCTACACCTTCATAATCATGAGCTATTAAATTTCTAAGTTCATAACTTCCTTTTATATCTTGTTTTTCAAAATATGCTAACAGATCAAGTTCTCCATTGTGCAATAATTTATCAAATTGTTCAGATATAGAAGTTAAGTGCATAAGTATAGAAGCTCTTGAGTTTTGTTCATCTTCAAGTGCTAAGGAGATAGAACCTTTTTCTAATATAATAGCTTCTATAAATTGCAAGACTTTTTATAGTCAAATATTCAAGAACATCTTATTTAAGGTGTTTGCCTCTGTTTTAATATACGACACTTTTAATGTATGTTATTTGTTGATTTTCAGGCTATGTTGTATATAATGTATGTTTAATAAAGAGTTATAAATACAAGGCAAATAATGAATTTAAAAATAGATGATACAAATTTAACTACTATAAAAGAAAGTTTTTCGAATATAGCTGAGGAAATATTAAATTATTATGTTTTAAATGTAAATAATAATGAATACCGTATACAAACTATTGAATTTTATTATTACAATGAAAATAAACATCCAGATCAAAATGCTCATTCTTTAAAATATAAAAGAGCAAAAGAAAGACAAATTTTAAATGCACAATGGTATTTGCATAAAATTAGTATCAACAAAAAATATAATTATAAAGGTCTGGATTATACTTTTGGAGATGGTATAAATTATGGTGGAATTTTAATAAAAGAAGTTGTTAAATTAAATAATAATACAAAAATAAATTTTTCTCAATCAAAATTTATTGATGAATTAATAGATAAACTACAACCAAAAACAAAAGAAGAATTTTTAGAAATGATAGAAAATGAAAATAAAATTAATTTTATCTATAAAGAAAATATTCCAAAATATAATATTTTAAGATGGACAAGAAAAGGCTTAACAAATAATGATGAGTTTAAAAATATGGGATATTCATTTAAAATAGAAGATTTATAACAAAGCACAGGAAGAAGAACAAGTGGATACTGCGGTTATTTCAAGCTTTTAAGTGTCAAATAAATAAAATTTAAAACCGAAGTGTCAAGTCGTTTCACCCACTTGTCCTTCAGTTCAGTCGTTATAATCATCTTCAAAAGAAAAAATTTAAATAAATCTAATTTTTTTAGTCTCCTCTTTTGCTTCATTTTGTAGTGTTTGCATATTTGATACTACATGAACAACTTTTTCTAATAACTCTTTAGTTTGTTTATTGTTTGTCTCCAAAGATTCTAATCTTTTGATAATATCAAAGTAGTGGATAGATTGAGTTTTTTTTGGGGGGGGTGGTCGCATTTTGCGACCGCAATTATTTGAAAATAAAAAAGGGAGAGTAATTTTACTCTCCCTTTTTCTGATAGTTGTAAAGTTAAATATTACTCAACTTCTGCATCAATGATATCATCCTTGTATGTAGTGACATCTAGTCACTACATCTCTAGTGCAATAAAGTTTATTGATTACTCAACTTCTGCATCAATGATGTCGTCATCATCTTTTTTCTTTTTAGCATCAGCTTGACCAGCTCCTGCACCAGCAGCACCTTGATCACCCTCTTTTTTATACATAGCTTCAGCAAGTTTATGACTTACATCAGTTAATGTTTTTAGTTTCTCTTCAATTTGTTCTTTTGAAGCATTGTCATCTTTTAAAGTTTCCTCTAAAGCAGCAGCTGCATCTACGATAGCTTTCTCTTCATCTTCACTTACTACACCTTTATTTTCTTCTAAAGATTTTTTAGTTGAGTGAAGCATAGCCTCTGCTTGATTTTTAGTTTCAATTAACTCTTTTTTCTTCGCATCTGCATCTTTGTTTGCTTCTGCTTCTTGTACCATTTTTTCGATCTCATCATCACTTAATCCAGACGAACCAGAGATTGTGATTTTGTTCTCTTTACCAGTACCTTTATCTTTAGCACTTACATTTAAAACACCATTTGCATCGATATCAAATGTTACTTCAATTTGAGGTACCCCTCTTGGAGCTGCTGGGATATCTGAGAGTTCAAATGTTCCAAGAACTTTATTGTCTTTTGCAAATTCTCTTTCACCTTGTCCAACCATAATTGAAACAGCAGGTTGATTATCTTGAGCTGTTGAGAAAACTTGAGATTTTTTAACAGGGATTGTTGTCCCTTTCTCAATAAGTTTAGTCATAACTCCACCTAAAGTTTCAATACCTAAAGATAGTGGTGTAACATCAAGTAAAAGTACATCTTTAACATCACCTGTTAAAACTCCACCTTGAATAGCTGCACCAGCTGCTACAACTTCATCTGGATTTACAGAGTTGTTTAACTCTTTTCCAAAGTACTCTTTAACTACTTGTTGTGCTTTAGGTATTCTTGTCGATCCACCAACCATAATAATTTCGTTAATTTCACTAATATCTAGACCAGCATCTTTCATAGCTACTTTAATATGTTCTAATGTTTCAGCGATTAAATCTTCTGTCATAGAATCAAATTTTGCTCTTGTTAATGTTTTAACTAAGTGTTTTGGTCCTGTTGCATCTGCAGTAATAAACGGTAAATTTATCTCTGTTTCATTTGTAGAACTTAACTCTTTTTTCGCTTTCTCAGCTTCATCTTTAAGTCTTTGGTGTGCCATTTTATCTTTTGTTAAATCTATACCATTTTCAGTTTTAAACTCATCTGCTAACCATTTGATGATTCTGTTATCAAAGTCATCTCCACCTAAGAATGCATTCCCATCTGTTGAAAGAACTTCAAATGTACCATCACCAATTTCAAGTACAGTAACATCAAATGTTCCTCCACCTAAATCATAAACTACAACTTTCTCTTCACCTTTTTTATCTAAACCATAAGCTAATGATGCTGCTGTTGGCTCATTGATAATTCTTAATACATTAAGTCCTGCAATTGTTCCTGCTTCTTGTGTTGCTTTTCTTTGTGCATCATTGAAGTATGCTGGAACTGTAATAACTACATCAGTTACAGTTTGTCCTAAATAAGACTCAGCATCTGATTTTAATTTTCCAAGAATCTTTGCAGAGATCTCTTGTGGTGTGTAAACTTTACCATCAATCTCAACAGCTGCTGCTCCATTTCTATTAACAATTTTGTATCCAACTTTATCCATAGCATCTTTTGCATGCTCTTCATCCATCATTAGACCCATAATTCTTTTAATAGAATAAATTGTTTTTTCTGGATTTGTAATAGCTTGTCTTTTTGCAGGATCTCCTACTAAAACTTCACCTTTATCTGTAAAAGCCACTACTGAAGGAGTTGTATTTTTACCTTCTTTATTTGCTATAATTTTTGCTGCTCCACCTTCGTAAACTGCCACACAACTATTTGTTGTTCCTAAGTCAATTCCTATTGTTGCTCCCATAATGTCATCCTTTTTATTTTATTTATTAATTTTTATTTATATTTGATATAGTTTATGGACTTTACGGTCACATCTTATTTGTTACAGATACTTACCATTGCTGGTCTTAAGAGTCTATCTTTATACATATACCCTTTTTGCATCACTTGTACTATTTGACCATTTTCATGATCATCACTTTGTACTTGCATCACTGCGTTGTGTACTTGAGGATCAAATTCATTTGTTTCAACTACACTTATATCATGTTTTTCAAATGTTGTCATAACACTTTTAATAGTAAGTTTTATTCCCTCTTTTAATTTTTCAATTAACTCATCACTGCTTCCCCCACTAGTTGCACTTTGTAAAGCCATCTCTAGTGTATCAATTGTTGATAGTAAATCTTTTGCAAATTTTTCACTTGCATAATCAATCGCTTGATATTTTTCTTTTTCTAATCTTTTTTTAATATTATCAAAATCAGCATGTGTTCTTAAAAACTTATCTTCAGCCTCTTTAGCTTTAGCTTCAGCTACTTCTACTTTAGTTTCCATTTTTGCTTTAAACTCTTCATCTAAAGATGCGAATTTTTCACTATCATCAACTTCAACATTTTCAATTGGAGTCTCTGTTACTATATCTTCCTGCGTCTCTAGAATTTCTTCATTATTTTCTGTGTTTTTATTCATTATATAATTCCTTTATAAAAATATTCATAATCTTTTGATAATTCACCTAAAACTAACATTTTGTATTTTTTATTTTCGATAATAATATCGTGTGCTATACCCATATAGTTTTCTGGTAAAATTTGGTTTAACCCAAGTTCCCCTCTAAAATATATCCCATTTTCTAATTTATTCATCATTTTACCAGTTAAAATTTTATTTATATATTTTTCTTCCAAATCATAATCAACACAAAGTCTTAAAAATTCTTTGATATTGATAACTTCAAAATCTTTATTAAAAAGATATTTATTGAGTTCTGTATATAAATCAGTTGCTCCAATTTGTTTTGATACCTCTAAAATATTTAAAGCTTCAAGTCCACACATATCAGTTAAAAACCTATAAAGTGGATTGTTGTATTTAATAGTTATAGAAAATGAACTAAACTCTAATAATAAATAAAGATTTTCTATATTTAAAACTCTATTTAAAATTTGTACTTGTTGCTCTTTTAAAAATACTGTTACCCCTATTTGTTTTGATAAAATATTTAACCTTTGAAAGTCTATTTGACCAAGTTTCATATTTAATCTATTAGTCCAATACTCTTTTAAAGCTTCAGTTGTTGGAGTTCTTCCGCTACTTGAATGCTCTTGAGCAAGATAACCCTCATCTCCAAGCTTTTTAAAGTATCCCCTTATAGTTGCAGGTGAGTAGGCTATATCATACATAGATTTTAACTGCCCAGAACCAATAGGTTCAAGGTGTTCTATATATGCTCGTATAATAGAATCCAATAAAAACTCTTTTTTATCAATCATTTACTTAATAACCATTTCTTACTAATTTGGCACTTCAAATCTTTGAGTGCTAATAAAATTATATCAAATGAGTGAGTAAATGTCAAGTAATAAAAATAAAAAAATAAAAATCTAGCAATTATAACAACAGAGTGCTAATTTTACTGCTTTTAATTTATTAAAAAAAGGGATATTTTATAATCAATACTATACAATTGCATATGAATTTTTTATATCCAGAAGTATTTTATATGATGTTGATACCTTTAGTACTTTTAATAATATTAGTGCTTACATCAAAAAACAGTATGGAGAGATATTTTTCCAAAGATATTTTAAATAAACTAAGTGTCGGTAGAAATACTCTAGATAAAAATACACGAAATGGATTGTTGTTTTTTACTTTAATACTTTTTATCATCGCCCTTGGGCGACCAGTTATAAATCAAAAAGAGCAAGATATAAAACAAAAATTTATTCCAATAGTTGTGGCTCTTGATGTATCAACATCAATGAGAGCAACAGATATTTACCCAAATCGTATCTCACTAGCTAAAGAAAAACTCAAACAAATTATAGCAATGAGCCAAAATGCAACTATCGGGGTACTGCTTTTTGCAAAAGATTCTTTTGTTTTAAGTCCTGTGACTGAGGATTTTATATCTTTAAACTACATTGTAAAAAATCTTGAGACAAATCTTAATTTTCCAAATGGCTCTAATATCTTTGCTACACTTGATGCTACAAACTATATGTTGGAAGATTTCAATGTCAAAAACCTTATTATTTTAAGTGATGGGGGTAATAGTAATGAGTATAAAGAAGAGATAGCGTATGCACAAGATAAAAAAATAGCAATATATACTATAGGAATTGCTACAAAAAAAGGGGCAGTAATACCAAATAAAAAAAATGGGTACCTAACAGATAAACAAGGGAATATTGTAACGGTAACACTCAATGAATCCATAAAAAAACTATCACTTGAAACAAATGGAGGGTATGTAGATTTTAGTTTAGATAACAGTGATGTAAAAGCAATTTTAGAGAGGATTAATGCACAGTCACAAAAAGAGGAACTATCTGTTCAAAAATTTAAAACATATACTGAACTTTTTTATTATCCACTTGCTTTGGGATTATTTATCTTTCTTCTTGCTCTTAGTTCAATACCAACAAAATTTTTTAAAAAAAATATAGTAGTATTTATTTTGGCAGGATTATATCTATTTCCTTCAAAAGTAGAAGCAGATATTTTTAACTTTCAAACTATTAAAAAAGCAAATCAAATGTATGAAGAAAAAGATTACAGCGAAGCTGCTAATGAGTATAGAAAACTACCAAAAACTCCACAAAGTTTTTATAATCTAGGAGATGCACTTTATAAAGAAAAAAAATATAAAGAAGCTATAGATACTTATGCAAAAGTTATTACAGAAGATGAAGATTTAGAGAGAAAAAAATTGCATAATATGGGAAATAGTTATGTAAAACTTAATGATTTGCAAAAAGCAAAAGAGTTTTATGAAAAATCATTAAAAATTAAAAAAGATAAAGAAACTCAAGAAAACCTTGATATTGTCAATAAAGAGCTAGAAAAACAACAAAAACAAAACAAAGAAAAACAAGATAAGAAGAATCAAAAAGACAAAGAAGAGAAGAATAAAGAAAATAAACAAGATAAAGAAAATCAAAAAAAGAATAAAGAAAAAAATCAAAAAAAAGATTCTCAAGAGCAAAAAAATCAAGATAAAAAAGAACAAAAAAAAGCTGATGAGGAACAAAAAGATCAATCAACTAAAATGGGAAATTCAACACAAGAACAAAAAAACAAAATAAAAAAAGATGAGATATCACAAATGGAAGAGAGAAAATGGATGGAACAGTTAGAAAAACAAACAACACCTATCCTTTTAAGAAAAGCAAATACAAAAAAAGAGAGTAAAACAGATGAAACAAAACCTTGGTAAAATATTTTTATTGATAATAATGCCTCTTTATCTTTATTCAAATGTTTCAGTAATCGCACCAAATGAATTTTTTCAAGGTGATAGCGTTGAATTTTCTTTAAGTGTAAGTGGAAAAGAGATTAAAATTCCAGATATAAAAGATATAGATGGTTTTATGGTTCAAAGTTTAGGGACATCTACACAAACAAATATTATCAATGGTGTACGAAGTGATAAAGTTATTAAAAAATATGCTTTTAGACCTACGAAAGAGACAATGATACCATCTTTTGAAATAAGCGTAGATGGAAAAATAGAAAAAACAAAACCTCAAAAAATAATGATGCAAAAAGTAAAAAAAACTATCTCAAAGGATTATGACTTAACTATAAGAGTAGATAAAAAAGAGGTTTATGTGGGGGAAAGTGTCCATTTAACACTTTTATTTAAATATAAAAAAGATTTGAATCTTATTGGCTTGGAATTCGAAAAACCAAAGTTTGAAAGTTTTTGGGTGAAAGAATTAAAAGCAAATGAAAACCTACCTATAGAAAATGGATATACTTACCAAAAATTAGAGTATATGCTTTTCCCACAAAAAAGTGGAAAGCTCCCTATTGGACCAATGAAAATTGAAGCAGTAACGGCTCAAAATAGTTATAGTAATAGTTTTTTTGTGACAGCCCCAACAAGTAGAACAAAAATATATTCAAATAAAATTGAATTTGGTGTGAAAGCTTTACCAACAAATATAAAACTTATTGGAGATTTTTCTATAGATGCAACAGTAGACAAAGATAATGTAAAAGAGGGGGAAGCAGTATCTTATAAAGTAACTATAAAAGGGCGTGGAAATGTGGATGATATAGATGAGGTTAAATTAACTATTCCTGATGCTACAATCTATGAAAATCCATCAGAAAAGAAGTATGATATTCAAGATAATATTTATGGTGGAATATATACAAAAGCTTTTTCAATAGTTCCTACAAGAAGTTTTACTATTCCAGAATTTAGTTTGCAATATTTTGATAAAGAATCAAAAACTATAAAAACAATTAAAACAAAAAGTTTTAATATACAAGTAGAACAACAAGAGAAAAAAACTACAAAGCTTGAAGTTGCAGAAGAAACAAATCATATTGAAAATATAAAATCTACTACACAAGTAGTAAAAATATCTTATAATGAGAAGATTTTATATTTTATTTTAGGTCTTATTTTTGGTATTATGTTAATAGTAATTATTTTTATAATAATACAAAAAAAAGGTAAAAAGAAAGATGATACACCACTTATAAAAATAATAAAACAATCGAAAACATCAAGTGAATTGTTGAAAAATTTGGTGGTATTTATAAAAATTGATAAAGATTTAGATAAAATCATATTTGATCTTGAATCCAATGGAGAACCTCAAGAGTTAAAAAATATTAAAAAAGAGATAATAACGATATTAAATGCTTTAGATAAAAAGGGTATACAATTAGATACAAAATTTTAATAACTTTAGTATTGTTTACTTATAGTTTTTGTGAGCAGTTTGAATGGGGAAGTTCTGTACGAACTAATATCACACAAGATAAGGTTGAAATACTTATCAAAAACTATGTAGATGAAAAATATCCTTTAAAAGTGAAACAATATAAAGAGTACTTAGAGAATATAAAACAAATAAAAATAGAAAAGTTTTCAAGTATTACTTTTGCCAATAATGGATTAATGTGGCAAGACAATAAAGATACTGTTTCAAAACAGTTTAATACTTTAGAGTCTCGAATATATTGTAAAGATTTAGTTTTAGCTAATAGAAAAGATTGGAGAATTCCCACTTATAATGAACTTTTAAGTTTGATAGATTATAAAAAAAGTAATCCAGTAAGTCTGGATAAAATAGAATATATAATTCCAAATAAATATTGGAGTGGTTCTAAAAGCATAACTGCTAAAAATAATTATTGGTATGTAGATTTTAAAGATGGTACAACAAATTTTGCTTTAGATATGGAAAAATATAATATAAGATGTATACGAGAAATATCAAAGAAAGATGGTGAATATTGATGAAAAGTTTTATTATATTTATTTTAATGATTCTATCTCTATTTGCAAATAATTTTGAAAAAAGTACCAATATTGTTACGAACCAAACACAAAATATAATGTGGCAAGATAATCTTGAATCAACACAATATCTTGAAGATATAACTATGGCAAAAACTTATTGTGAGAATTTAATTTTAAATGGTTACATTGATTGGAAAATGGCAACTATTGAACAACTACAAACTCTTATAGATATATCAAATAAAAAGACTGCTATTAAAAAGGAGTTTCAATATACAACATCTACTAAGTATTGGTCAAAAAGTAAATTTATAGTTGATGAAAATCAATATTGGTATGTTGATTTTAAGACGGGTTTAGTAAATTATGATAATCAAAATAAAAAAAATACTGTACGATGTATCAGGAATCTAAAATGATGATTAAATATTTATTTTTAATTTTCCTAATAACTTCTTTTGTAGAAGCTATTGAAAATCCTTATAAAACTTTACCTTCAAATGAAAAACTTAATATTTTGGTAAACCATTTTTTAAATGAAGAGTTGCAAAATTTAAAACCAGTAAAACCAATTAAAGAGAAGTTAAAAGATGATAATGCAAATTTGGAGCCAATAAAATATGAACAATATTTTAACTATATTCAAAGAATAAAAGCAATACAAGAAAGTAGAGAAGAAGAAGAGAAAAAATTAGATGAAAAATATCAAGGGCAACTTGCATTTTATAATAGAAAACTCAATAAACTTAAAAAAATATATGAGGACTCTATAAATTTTAATCCAATTTTACAAAGAAGTATCAATAAAGCTTTTAAAGTAGTGTATGGTAAGCCTACATTTCAAAGTATTGAGTATAATGAAAATAAAGATGAATTTCAAGCAAAATTAGTTGCTAAAAATATTTATAAAATGGATAGTTTTGTACCTAAAAATGTATATTTTAAAATTTCAAAAAGTGATGTAGACAGTTTTTTTACAAATTTTGAAAATTCTCAAATTACTGTATTGTTTGAGTATAGTAATAATGTGCTAATCTATAATAGTATAATATTTAAATATAATAATAATCTTTATAAGGGTATATTTGTAGATAAAATAGATGATGAAATTAAACTAAATATAAAGATTAATGATGGTATATTTCGTTTAGAAAAAATAGAAAAAATTTAGGATAGAAAAGATGAAGAAAATTATAAGTGGTTTGTTATTATTGAGTTCAGTAAGTTTTGCTACAAGTTATTTTGCAAAAGTTGAGCCAATTAATAGTTACAATATTAAATCAAGTGTTAGTGGAAAAGTGATATATGCTAATAGTTCATTAGAATCTAAAACAGTAAACAATACAATGGTAGTAAAACTTGATGATAGTGTTGATAAAATTGATTTAGAACAATCTCAAAAGAAATTAGAAAATATGAAACAAGTATTAAAACTTCAAGATAATACTTTAGAAAGCTTTAAGAGAGTATCATCAAAATCGCAGTTTGATAAAGACAATCAAAGAATAGTAATCTTAAATACATCTTCAACTATCAATGACTTAGAAACAAAAGTAGCTACTTTAAAAGATACAATAAAAAATAAAAATTTAATTGAAAAAAATAGTTATATTTATGATATTGCAGTTGAAGTTGGAGATTATGTTAGCCCTGGAACACTTCTTTATACGGCAATGGATTTAACAGAAGGGAAAGTTGAGATATTTATCCCAATTGATGATGCTATAACTATAAAAGATAAAGAGATATATCTTGATGATACAAAATCAGATTTAAAAATATCAAAACTCTATACAGTTGCAGATAGTAAACACATCTCTTCTTATAAGTGTGAGATTATTATCCCAAGTCCAAAAACATTTTCAAAACTTGTAAAAATAGAATTTAAATAAATTACTTGAGACACCTTGAACTTCTAAGGGTAAATAAAACCTTACGACAACTAACTTATGTGCAGTTTATAGCATATTTTGGAGCATGGTTTTCAAATGTTGCTATATATACAATGCTTATAAAGTTTGACGCTAGTGCTTTTATTATAGCAACAGTAACTGCTTTTCATTTTTTGCCTGGGGTAATTCTTTCACCATTTAATGGCTCAATTGTAGATAGAATAGAAGTAAAAAAACTAATGACTATACTTCTTATAACAGAGATGAGTATGACACTTTCTTTTTTATTTATCAATAGTATTGATGATGTATGGTTGTTAATGTTACTTCTTTTCATACGAATGGGAAGTGCTTCTATGTTTTTTACAACAGAGATGACATTATTGCCAAAACTTTTAACTGGTGAAGCTTTGATTAAAGCTAATGAAATTCATTCGATGGTATGGTCTGTTACTTTTACAGCTGGTATGGCATTAGGTGGAGTTGTTGTAACTCTTTTTGGTGTTAAAACATCATTTATTATTGATGGAATTCTTTTTTTTATAGCTATAGGAATTTTATCTCAAATTCAATTTAATATTGAGATGGAGAAAGTAACTCATAGTATCTTTCAAACAATTAAAGATGGATTTGAGTACTTAAGAAACAATAAATATCTTTTTCATTATATGTTTTTACACTCCACAGTTGGGTTTACAATATTTGATACTATTATTACATTGTTAGCCGATAAACACTATAAATATGTCATAGCCATACCACTTGCGATAGGGCTTACAAATGGTATGAGAGCATTAGCACTGATGGTTGGACCAATATTTTTAAGTAGTTGGATAAATAAACAAAGAATGTTTTATATATTTTTAGCTCAAGGTGGAGCAATTATATTATGGGCATTTTTGCAGTATGATTTTTATTTAGGATTATTTGGGATGTTTTTAGTTGGATTGACAACGACAACTATTTGGTCATTTACCTATACTATGCTTCAAGAAGAGATTGAAAGAAAATACTTAGGAAGAGTATTGGCATATAATGAGATGATTTTTATGCTTTCAACTGTAGTAACTACTTTTATTATAGGAATAATGGCATCAACAGTTACATTGGATATAATTACAATACTATTGGGTGTTGCATTTATAGGAGTTGCATATTATTACAAAAGGATATTTTTATGAGTGTGGATTTAAATATAGACAATATTGAGATAAGAGTGTTACTTTTAGCACTCTATAAAAAACAAGATGATGAGAGTTTTAGTGATATTTTAGGGGTGATGGAAGAGAGTAGGGTATTTACTAGAAAAGTTGGAAAAAAATATCTTAAATATCTTAAAAGTTATAATTTTATCACAGAAGATAATCTTACTATGATAGGATTGGAAAAAGCAAAAGAAATAGAACTGGAATTTAAAATTTAAACTATTTTGTAGTAATCTTTTGCTACAATCTCACTCTTCAAAATGCAGATGTAGTAGAATGGTAGATACGCGGGCTTGAGGGAACTATGTTATTGTTAATAAATGCGAAGGTGGTGGAACGGTAGACACGTCAGCTTGAGGGGCTGATGCCATTTTTGGTGTGAGGGTTCAAATCCCTTTCTTCGCACCATTTTAAGGGCTTCTTAGAGGTTCTTCAAAACAATAATTATCCCGAAAATACAAAAAATCAATTATAATAAATACTTATATAACCTTACTTATGCTAAAAGTAGGTGGTGTTTCAAGTTATGTCTCCGTTAGGTAGATAATTTAGGTAAAAACACACTAAAAAGGTGAAATAATGAAACAAATACTATTGGAGTGGTAACTTAAATTCAGACTTTGTTTTATAATTCTAAGCAACTATTTCCATTTGTAATATATTATTAATTTCTTCAAATTTATCATGTGATAAATTTCCCAAATCACTATATGTGAACTAGTTATTACATTCTTCTCACTAAGAATGGCTGTGAAGCCTGTCACTTAAAGGATTGTGCTAAATTTCCAATAATTAAATGCCATCCATCAACAATAATAAAAAAGATGAGTTTAATAGGAAGAGAAATCATTACAGGGGGTAACATCATCATACCTAAACTCATCAAAATAGAAGCCACAATAATATCTATAACCAAAAAAGGTAAAAATACTAAAAAACCTATCTCAAATGCTGTTCTAAGTTCACTTACAACAAAAGCAGGCATTAGAAGTGTCAAGGGTACATCTGCAATGTTTTTTGGATTTTCTTGGTTTTTAATACGATAAAAAAGTGCCAAATCTTTTTCTCTTGTATTTTTTATCATAAAATCTTTAAATGGACCAACAGATTCATCAAAAGCAACTTCATAATTGATGGTTTCATTCATATATGGCTGAATCCCATTTTCCCAAGCTTGTTTCGCATAAGGTTCCATAATAAAAAATGTTAAAATTAAACTAAGAGATATAATAACTTGATTTGGTGGTGATTGTTGTAAACCTAATGCTTGTCTTAAAAGTCCAAAAACTATAATAAGTCTTGTGAAACTAGTAGCCATAAGAAGTAATGTTGGTGCAAGAACAAAAAGCATTAAGATAATAGCGATATTGATTGTTTTTACAAATTGTGCAGGATTCTCAACAGCTGCAACAGAGAGGTTTATAAGAGGAGTATCTTCTGCACCAAATAATGTAATAGAAAAAAAGCATAATAGTAACAATATAAATTTAATTTTCATTTTCTGAATCCCTTTGGTTTAAAATACAACATATTTTGGTTCCGTAAAGGTATATATTCCAAGATATATATATCCATAAAAAGAAAAATAGTATTACACTAAATGAACCGTAAATAGTAGTATAGGTTGTATTTACATTGACATAATATCCAAACAAACTTTTTGTAATACTTAATGTGATAATGGTGATTAAACTAGATACCGCAGCAGCTAAAAACTTTACTTTTGTATTTGCAGAGAGGATAAATAAAGCTATAAATACAAGCCATAAGAATATAAATGAGAATATATGTCCAGAAAATGTAAATGTAAGAAATGTAGATACTAAAATATACACTACAAATAGTATTGGAATTAAAATTAAAAAACTAAGATAAAGAAAAAAAAGCTTATATATGGCTCTTGTTTTTGTTTTATAAATTTTATTAATAATATGTTCATAATCTCTAAAAAACATAGTAAATACAAAAAGTAGATAAAACATTCCAATAGAACCTAGTTTATCAATATTTTGTAAGAATTTATCTAAAAACTTTACAATAGTGTCTGAGTGTGTAGGATTAATAAAATCTACAATATAAGACATAAGTAATAAGGAGTGTTGTTCAAAGGAAGGTAAGCTAGATACAACAACAATAAGTAAAGCTAAAAGAGGAAGTATTGAAAAAATTGTAAAAAAACTTAAACTTGCTGAGTGATAAGGTATATCATCATCAAAAAAACTATATACCTTTTTAATCCACTCTTTCAATTAGTTACCTAAATTATTCTAAACCCATTTTAAATGGATTAAGAATATTATTTGGATCAAATGCTTTTTTGATATTTTTAAATAAATTCATCTCTGCTTGGTTAAATGCGATACTCATATATGGAGCTTTTGCAGTTCCAATACCGTGTTCACCACTTAAAGTTCCACCCATATCAACTACAAGTTGGAAAATCTCTTCAATAGCTTTATGCCCTTGTTCCATTTGTTTTACATCATCTTTATCTTTTACCATAACATTTACATGGATATTTCCATCTCCTGCATGACCAAAACAAGGAACTTGTAAACCATATTTATCACCGATTTTATAAATTTCTTCTAAAGTCTCAGGTAATTTACTTCTTGGAACTGAGATATCTTCATTTAATTTTTTAGTTCCAAAGATTGTAATAGATGGACTAGCATTTCTTCTTGCGTACCATAACTCTTTTGCATGTGTATCATCGACAGCTACTATAAAATCTGTTGCACCATTTTCTTTAAATGAAGTCTCTAGAGTTTCAAGTTGAAATTTTACTTCATCGGTTAAATTTCCATCTACATCTCCAACTAAAACAGCTCCTGCATGTTCAGGTAAATCAACATTAAGTTTTTCTCTTAATGCTTGGATAACTAATGCATCTAAAAACTCCATAGCAACTGGATTTGCACCACTTGCTAATGATTTAAATACAGCATTCATAGCACTTGTTACATCGGGAAAGAGTCCCATATATGTTTGTTTGTGTTTTGGTTTTGGAATAAGTTTAAGTGTAATCTCTGTTATAACAGCTAGTGTTCCTTCACTTGCAGTTAAAATACCTGCTATATTGTATCCCGCTACATCTTTAATAGTTTTTTTACCAGCTCGAATAATGTCACCATTTGGTAAAACAGCTCGTAATGCCATCACATAATCTTTTGTGATACCATATTTAGCAGCTCTCATACCACCAGCATTTTCACTTACATTTCCTCCAAGTGTACTATACTCTTCACTTGCAGGATCTGGTGGATAAAATAGTCCAACATCTTCTGCTGCTTTTTGTAATTGCATATTTATAAGTCCAGGTTGTACAACTGCAACCATATTTTGCATATCAATTTCTAGTAGTTGATTCATATGACGTTCTAAACTTAGTATAATCCCACCACTTGCAGGAAGTGCTCCCCCCGTAAATCCACTACCTGCACCTCTTGGAACGATTATAATTTTATGTTCATTACAGTATTTTAGTATCTCACTAATCTCTTGTTCATTTCTAGGAAATACTACGGCATCTGGTTCAAATCTTGTTTTTGTAGCATCATAACAGTATGCAATTAAGTGTGCTTTATCACTTTTTACATTTTCTTTTCCAACAATATTTATGAAAGTATCTAAATGAGATTTTTCAATCATTATAGTTTTCCTATCATATTTAAGTAATGTTTATTATAATCCTCAAATTTGGCATCTTTATCAATAGTTTCAACATTTTGTTTATCTGAAGTTACATTAGTAGCATTTGGATTATAATCTGGATCATAAAGATTTATTTTTGAAGCAAGCTCAACCACTGTACTTAATCCAAAATCACCACCTAAAATTCCCTCTTCAATCTCTTCTATTTTTGTTAAAAATGGCATTTGTGTTATACTACTATTTACAGCTACATCAATTGTATCTATAATACTAAATGATAAAGCATCTAAAATATAAAGTTTATTTTTTATCACTAAATAGATAGTTCCTATTTGTTGTTTTTTACAAAAGTTAGTAATATCTTCTTGTAATGGGATAGGGGTATTATGAACTTTTAAATAAGAAGCAAAAAAATCTTCACTTAAAAAGTTTTGTTTTTTATAGTTTTCTAATACCATTTTTTTTGCTTTTGTATTTGGTACAATAAGTAAACTTGTATTATAAAGGTGATTTAGTACAAAAGTATCACCATTTTGAGGTTTTAAATTTGAGGTAGGAAGAGCTTCTTGTCGTAATAAATCAATATCAATAAATTCAAGAGTTGAACCTTCTTTATTACTATCTGTTACAACAGCAGAAGAGACAATAAGATAATTATTACCAACTTTTTGTACAATTGCACCACTTTGTCCTACTTTAAGGTATGCAAGGTTAATTTTTGTAGTATTTTCTGTAGTGTCGTGAATTTTAGTGTAAGTTTTTTTGTAATATAACTTTGGTAATGTTCTTTGTGTTGAACTATCTTCTTTAGAAAATACAAATATGTGATTATAAGTATCATTTTTTTTAATACTATTATATGATGTAAGTTTCCAACCATCACGAAGCATATCTTTTTTTGAATAGCTACTTAAACATTCTCCTCCATCTAAAAGTACATCTTTATCTATTGAAGATTCAAGTGTGTTGTTTTTATAACATAATGTTGTTTGTGCAAAAATTGTTGATAAAAATAATATCAATGTAAATATAATTTTCAAGTCTAAACCCTTTATTTTTTTAAGTAGGATATTTTATCGAAATACTCTTTATAAAAAGGCAAAGTTATCTTTTCAAAGCTTTCTTTGTCTTTATAAAGATTTATATACCACTTATATCTGATTTTGTAGTTTTCTAAAGCTCTTTGTGAAAGTAAGGTGTCATTAATACTTCCTAAATTACTAGGAACTATTAGTATTGTTTTTGTATTAAATTCTTTTTGAAATTTTTTGATTAAGTCAATCATAAAATAGTTTTTCTTAATGGGAACCATTAATCCACCAGCACCTTCAACTATGAGTACATCACATTGTTTGAGCATCTTTTTTGCTTGGTTAATTATTTTATTTATACTTATTTTTTCATTTCTTTTTGCAACGAAAGGTGCTGCAGGAAGTTGAAATTGATAAGGGACAACTTCATTGAGTGAAAAATTAAAATTTTTATTTAAAGAGTGTACTACTTTTAAAAGTTTGTTTCCGTCAAGAGGGGCTGTTTTTACACCAGTTTCGATAGGTTTAAAATAGCCAACTTTTTTATTTTTTTTTGCCAACTTTTTTAATAAAACTTCACAAGCATAACTTTTCCCAACATCTGTATTTGTTGCTGTTATAAAATAGATTTTTTTCAAATATTTGCTAGCTTTTGGATAATCTTTGCAGATTCTT
>Ga0209345_10001611_pt1 | contig 26600 bp, 27 predicted proteins | sample Cruoilmetagenom7_FD_187294 | JGI IMG/M metagenome (GOLD analysis project Ga0209345, IMG submission 187294) | Oil polluted marine microbial communities from Coal Oil Point, Santa Barbara, California, USA - Sample 7 (SPAdes) (version 2) | ecosystem: Environmental > Aquatic > Marine > Oil seeps ...
ATTTCCGACCGGAACTAGAGGTGGAACATGGCAGAGCCGAAAGAAAACGACTTTTTGGACGAGATCGACAGCGCCGAAGCTGAAGAATACGCCGAAGACATGGCCGAGATCGACGAAGAGGCGCTGGCGGTCGAAGAACTGCGCGCCGAGCGTGACCAATACCGCGACCGTTTCATGCGCGCGCTGGCCGATGCCGAGAACGCGCGCAAGCGGTCTGACAAGGATCGCCGCGAGGCCGAGAACTACGGCGGCTCCAAGCTCGCCCGCGACATGCTGCCGGTTTACGACAACATGAAACGCGCGCTGGAAACCACGACGGACGAGCAGCGCGAAGCTCTCGGTCCGTTGTTGGAAGGCATCCAGCTGACCATGCGTGAGCTGCTCAGCGTCTTCAAAAAGCATGGCATCGAAGTGATTGCGCCCGAGGTGGGGGACAAGTTCGACCCCAAGCACCACGAAGCGATGTTCGAAGCCCCGGTGCCCGGCACCGTTGCGGGCGAGATCATTCAGGTCGCCGCCGAGGGCTTCATGCTGCACGACCGTCTGCTGCGCCCGGCGCAGGTTGGGGTGTCTTCGACCCCGGCGAGCTAAGCGCGCATTCAGTTAGATTTGGAAGAGGCGGTCAGGATTTGGCCGCCTCTTTTAGTTTGTAGATCAGTTCCAGCGCTTCGCGGGGGGAAAGTTCATCGGGGATGATCTCTTTGAGCTTTTCCTCAACGGCAGAGCTTTTCGCAGGTTTTGGCTGCGGAGCAGGGCTGACGGCGAAAAGTGGCAAATCGTCGATCAGGGTTTTCTGCGTCGCTCCGCCTTCACGTTCGCCTTTTTCAAGCGCCTCCAGAACCACGCGCGCTCGGGCAATCACAGGGGCGGGCAAGCCCGCGAGTTGCGCGACCTGCACGCCATAAGATCGATCCGCCGCACCCTTGCGCACCTCGTGCAGGAAGACGACATCGCCCTCCCATTCCTTAACCGCAACCGTGGCGTTATCGACGCCCGGTAGTTTGCCCGCTAGCGCCGTCATCTCGTGGTAATGCGTGGCAAAGAGCGCCCGGGCGCGGTTCACGTCGTGCAGATGTTCCAGCGTGGCCCATGCGATTGAGAGGCCGTCATAGGTCGCTGTACCACGTCCAATCTCGTCCAAAATCACCAACGCTCGGTCGTCAGCTTGGTTCAGGATTGCGGCGGTCTCGACCATTTCGACCATAAAGGTCGATCGGCCCCGCGCCAGATCGTCCGACGCGCCGACGCGGCTGAAGAGCTGGCTCACGATACCGATATGCGCGGACGTAGCGGGCACAAAACTCCCCATCTGCGCCATCAGCGCGATGATCGCATTCTGGCGCAGGAAGGTCGATTTACCCGCCATGTTCGGGCCGGTCAGCAGCCAGATATTGGCGCCGTCATCTTCGGCCCCAAGGTTGCAGTCATTGGCGATGAAGGGCTCGCCCGACTGCTGCGCCAGCGCGCGTTCTACGACCGGGTGCCGCCCGCCTTCGATCTCGAAAGCGCGGCTCATATCGACGCGAGGGCGGGTCCAGTTTTCGCTGCGGGCGAGGTCGGCGAGACCCGTGGCAAGGTCGATTTCGGCCAGTCCGGAGGAGGCCTGCCCGATCTCGGCCGCATGGTCGAGGATCGCGCTGCGCAGGCTTTCGTAGAGCCGTTTTTCAATCTCCTGCGCATGGTTGCCCGCGTTGAGGATTTTGGTCTCCAACTCGGACAACTCGACGGTGGTGAAACGCACTTGGTTGGCGGTGGTCTGACGGTGGATAAAGGTCTCTGACAGAGGCGGGGACAGCATCTTTTCCGCATGGGTGGCGGTGCATTCGATAAAGTAGCCCAAGACATTGTTGTGCTTGATCTTCAGGGCCGAAATGCCTGTGTCAGTGACGAATTGCTGCTGCATTCCGGCAATCACGCTGCGCCCCTCGTCGCGCAGCTCGCGAGCGGCATCGAGGTCTTCGTCATAGCCCGGCGCGATAAAGCCACCGTCGCGCACCATGAGGGGCGGTTCGGCGACGAGCGCATTGTCTAGCAGGTCAATGAGTTCGCCATGGCCCTGCAGCCCCTCGGCGGCGTCGCGCAGCAGATCGGGCAGATCATGCTGTGTTAGGGACTGGTGCAGCGCCTCGGCTTCGATCAATCCGTTGCGAATGCCCGCAAGGTCACGCGGCCCACCCCGGTCTAGCGAGAGCCGCGAGAGAGCGCGGTCGAGATCCGGCACATTGCGCAGACGGGTGCGGATGTCCTGCGCGATGCGGGCGTTTTCATAGGCAAAGCTCACCGCGTCAGCGCGGGCCTTGACCACATCGACCACCCGTGAGGGGCTGGAAATGCGCCGCTCCAACAGGCGCGCACCGCCAGCGGTGGCGGTGTTGTCCATGATCGACAGAAGCGAGCCGGAGCGGCCCCCGTTGAGCGAGTGCGTCAGTTCCAGATTGCGCCGGGTGGCGGCGTCGATCTGAACGGTGCGGGCTTCGGCTTCTTTCTGCGGCGGGCGCAGCAGGGGCAGGTTGCCACGCTGTGTGATGGTGAGGTATTCTATTACCGCACCCATGGCCGAAATCTCGGCGCGGGTGAAGCTGCCGAAGGCCTCAAGAGTCGCAATATCAAAAAGATCACAGATCCGTTTCTCGGCGCTGGTGCTGTCGAAGGCTGAGCGCGCCAGCCCTGTCAGCGCAATGCCGAAATCAGAAACAACTTCATGCAGTTCAGGCTCTTTTGCCTCGGAAACGATCAATTCCGACGGCGACAACCGCGCCAGTTCCGGCCCCAGCCGCACCTGCGCCAGTGGCATCACATGGAACGCCCCGGTCGAGATATCCGCCCAGGCCATCGCGCAGGCGTCGCGCACCTCGGCAAAGGCGGCAAGGTAGTTGTGGCGGCGCGCTTCTAGCAGGGACTCTTCGGTCAGCGTGCCGGGCGTCACCAGCCGCACCACGTCGCGTTTCACAACCGATTTATAGCCGCGCTTCTTAGCCTCGGCGGGGCTTTCCATCTGCTCGCAAACGGCGACGCGAAAGCCCTTGCGGATCAGCGTCAGCAGATAGCCTTCGGCGGCATGCACCGGCACGCCGCACATGGCGATGTCCTTGCCCTGATGCTTGCCGCGTTTGGTGAGCGCGATGTCCAGCGCTTCGGCGGCTGCGACGGCATCCTCAAAAAACATCTCGTAGAAATCGCCCATGCGGTAGAACAGCAGCGCATCCGCGTGGTCCGCTTTAAGCTCAAGATATTGCGCCATCATCGGCGTGACTTTTTCTGTCTGCACGGCTGCCCCCTATTGCAGCGCGGACCCTACAAAACCCCCCGAAGCAGGGAAAGGGGGTGTGGGCGTGATGGGCGGTCTTTGTCGTGCAAAATTGCCGTGACGCGGGGCTTACGTTGTACAGGCCTCCGTTCGTGGCTAGAAAGATTTGAAAGCAGGAAAAGGGCCATGTCGTGACGAGAAAAAACCGTATCACCTCCGAAGAGGCGCTTGCCTTTCATCTTGAGCCGACACCCGGGAAATTCGAGATCAGCGCCACGGTGCCGATGACCACCCAGCGGGACCTAAGCCTTGCTTATTCGCCCGGTGTCGCGGTGCCCTGCGAAGCCATCGCGGAGAACCCCGAGACGGCCTATGACTACACCAACAAGGGCAATCTGGTCGCCGTGATCTCGAACGGGACGGCGGTGCTGGGGCTGGGGAACTTGGGCGCGCTGGCGTCCAAGCCGGTGATGGAAGGTAAGGCGGTGCTCTTCAAGCGCTTTGCAGATGTGAACTCCATCGACATTGAACTCGACACAGAAGACACCGACGCCTTTATCAACGCGGTCAAGCTGATGGGGCCAACTTTTGGCGGCATCAACCTCGAAGACATCAAAGCGCCGGAATGTTTCATCATTGAGCAGCGTCTGAAGGAGGAGATGGATATCCCCGTCTTCCACGACGACCAGCACGGCACGGCGGTGATCTGCGCCGCCGGTTTGATCAACGCGTTGCACCTGTCCGGCAAGAAAATCGAAGACGTGCGTATTGTGCTCAACGGTGCTGGAGCGGCGGGGATCGCTTGTCTAGAGCTGCTGAAATCGATGGGGGCGCGGCATGACAATTGCATCATGTGTGACACCAAAGGCGTAATCTTTCAGGGCCGGACGGAGGGCATGAACCAGTGGAAATCAGCCCATGCCGCCAACACTGAATTGCGCACGCTCGAAGAAGCGATGAAGGGTGCGGATGTTTTTCTGGGTGTCTCTGCCAAAGGGGCGGTGACGCCTGATATGGTTGCCAGCATGGCCGACAACCCGGTCATCTTTGCCATGGCGAATCCAGATCCCGAAATTACCCCCGAAGAGGCGCATGAGGTGCGGATGGATGCCATCGTCGCCACCGGGCGGTCGGACTACCCCAATCAGGTCAACAACGTGCTGGGCTTTCCCTATCTCTTTCGCGGGGCGCTCGACATTCATGCGCGGGCCATCAACGACGAGATGAAGATCGCCTGCGCCCACGCTCTGGCGCAACTGGCCCGTGAGGATGTGCCTGATGAAGTGGCGCTGGCCTATGGCAAGACGCTGACGTTTGGACGCGACTACATTATTCCGACGCCTTTCGATCCGCGTCTGATCCACCGCATTCCGCCCGCCGTGGCCAAAGCGGGGATGGATACCGGTGCAGCCCGGCGTCCGATCATCGATATGGATGCCTATGAAGTCGGTCTGAAATCGCGGATGGATCCGACCGCGAATATTTTGCGCGGCATCAATGCCCGGGCGCGGGCCAATCAGGCGCGGATGATCTTTGCCGAAGGGGATGATCCCAAGGTCTTGCGCGCAGCGGTGATGTACCAGCGTGCAGGGCTGGGCAAGGCGCTGGTCGTGGGGCGCGAGGACGATGTGCGCGCCAAGCTGGTGGCCTCGGGTATGGAGGACGCAGTTCGAGAGTTGGAGGTGGTGAACGCCGCCAATACACAGCACCTCGATACCTACAAAGAATTTCTGTACGGGCGATTGCAGCGCAAAGGGTCGGACCGCAAGGATATCCACCGTCTTGCCTCCCGTGACCGACATGTCTTTGCCGCGCTGATGCTCGCGCATGGGCATGGCGATGGGCTGGTGACAGGGGCAACCCGCAAGTCGGCGCATGTGCTGGAGCGGCTGAACCATGTCTTTGATGCAAACGCCGAAGCTGGCGCGGCGGGGATCACGGCGCTGCTGCACAAAGGGCGCATCGTCTTTATCGCCGATACGCTGGTGCATGAGTGGCCCGATGAAAACGATCTGGCCAATATCGCCGAAAGCGGTGCGCGGGTGGCCCGGCATTTGGGGCTTGAACCACGGGTGGCTTTTGTCAGCTTCTCAACCTTTGGCTATCCGGTATCGGAACGTGCGGAAAAAATGCACCTCGCGCCAGATGTCTTGGATCGGCGTGGGGTCGATTTCGAATACGAAGGCGAGATGACTGTTGATGTGGCGCTGAACGCTGAAAGTCAGGCGAACTACCCGTTCTCGCGGCTTACCGGGCCTGCAAATATTTTGGTCGTCCCAGCACGACATTCGGCCAGCATATCCGTTAAGCTGATGCAAGAAATGGCAGGCGCCACGGTGATCGGGCCAATCTTGACCGGGTTGGACAAGTCGATCCAGATCTGTTCCTCGACCTCCACGGCGAATGACATTTTGAACATGGCAATTCTCGCGGCTTGCAAGGTGGGCTGATGATCTGGAACCTCGGCTCTATCAACGCTGATAACTTCTATCTGCTGTCGCACCTACCGGCTGCGGGAGAGACGATAGCCGCGCGGGATTTCCGCCAAGGTTTGGGCGGAAAGGGGGCCAATATGTCGGTCGCCGCCGCCCGGGCAGGGACGCGGGTGATGCATATCGGCGCGCTTGGCGCTGATGGCGGATGGGCGTTGGAGCGGCTGTTGGAATATGGGGTCGAGACCGCCCATATCACCTTGATGGAGGGGGTGACCGGTCACGCCAATATCGCGGTGGATACAAATGGGGAAAACAATATCGTGCTGTTTCCCGGTACGAACCATCAGATCACCGAAGAGATGATTGGCGCGGCGCTGAGCGAAGCCTCAGCGGGCGACTGGCTGCTGATGCAGAACGAGACCAACGGCCAGCGGCTGGCGGCCCAGACAGGCAAGACACTGGGCCTGCGGCTGGCCTATGCTGCCGCGCCTTTCGATGTCGACGCCGTTATGGCGATTATCGACAAAGTAGATCTGCTTGTTTTGAACGAGGTCGAAGCCGCCCAACTGCGAGCGGCGACGGGCAGCGAATTGCGTCAATTACCGGTGGCCGACATCGTGGTGACGCTGGGCGCGGACGGCTGTGAATGGGTCGCTAACAAGGTCCATCGTGTTGAAACCTATCCCGCCTACCGGGTGGAGCCGGTCGATACAACGGGTGCTGGCGATACATTCACCGGCTATCTGGTTGCCGGATTGGACCGAGGCATGAGCATGCCAGAGGCGATTGATCTGGCGATGCGGGCCGGGGCGCTTATGGTGACCCGGCATGGCACGGCGGATGTGATCCCTGACCTAAAGGAAATCGGGGACCATAGGTTTGAACGGTAAGCAGAGTTCACCTGTCTACTTCACGAAAGGCGCAGCGCTGCCCCAAAGCTGCTTAATCCGCGCGTCACGACCACAGCCCTTGCGGTAGCGTTTATAGGCCACAGACTTTTTAACGCCGAGGCCCACACTGCTAAAGGCGAGCCGTTCGCTGCTCTTGTAATAATCCTGATGATAGGCCTCCGCCGGATAGAATGTGGCATTGCCAAGGATCGGGGTGACAACTGTGCTGCCCAAGGCGGCCTGTGCGTCGGCTTTCGCTTTTTTTGCCGCTTGCTCCTGCGCCGTGCTGCCCGCGAATATCGCGGTGCGGTAGCTTTCGCCGCGGTCGCAGAATTGCCCGCCTGCGTCTGTCGGATCGATCGAGCGGAAAAAGAGATTATACAACGTGTCGCGGCTGACAACATCAGGGTCAAATTCAATCTGCACCGCTTCATAATGGCCTGTATTGCCGCCGGTGACTTGTTTGTAGGTCGGATTTTTTGTGCGGCCTCCGGCAAAGCCTGACACCGCTTCCTTAACCCCTTTGACGGATTCGAAATCGGCTTCAACGCACCAGAAACATCCCCCGGCGACGGTCAGCACTTCGGTCTCTGCGGCCTCTACGCTGCGGCTTTGGGCCATCAGGCCAAGCGCGATGGAGACAGCAAGTATAGCGGGCTTAACAGTGGAAAAACGGATCATAATGGTCCTCCTATGGGGCAGGCTGGCGAAGCTGCGCAGTTAGTGCAAGACGCGGGACGGGTAAGTCACGCTGTGGTGAACGCAATTTACCGCTTGGCTTATCGAAGTGGCCTTCATAGCGTCCTGTTAAAACCTCCAAGAAAGGCAAAGTTATGCGCATCGCTATGTGGTCCGGTCCTCGCAACCTTAGTACAGCGATGATGTATAGTTTTGGGGCACGGGCGGATTTCACCGTGATGGATGAACCCTTTTATGCCGCTTATCTAGGGGCGACTGGGCTTGACCACCCGATGCGCGACGCGGTTTTGGCAGCACAAGAGCAAGATCCGCGAAAAGTGCCTGAAGCCTTTGTGCAGCAGGGGACAAAGCACCTTTATATGAAACATATGGCGCAGCATATGATCGAAGGATTTCCGCTGAATTGGGCCGATGAATGCGTCAATATCCACCTGATCCGCCACCCCGCACGGGTGATTGCAAGCTACGCCGAAAAACGCGAAGCGCCGACGTTGGCGGATATCGGCTTCGACAAGCAGGTGATGTTGTATGAGCGATTGGGCGGGTTGATCGTCGACAGTGTGGATATTCGTGCCGATCCTGAAAGGATGTTGCGGTCAATCTGCGCGGCGATTGATTTGAAATTCGATCCAGCGATGCTCGACTGGCCTGCCGGGCCGCATGCCGCCGACGGGGTTTGGGCGCCGCATTGGTATGGGGCCATTCACAAAAGCACGGGTTTCGCCGGGCCTGAGGGGCCGTTGCCCGTGCTAGAGGGGGAGAATCGCGCGGTATTGGACGCCGCAATGCCGTTTTATGAGCAGCTTCATACCGTCCGGTTGAAAGAATAATTTCGCGGCGGGGAAACTTTCTGGGCGTGGCCTGCGTGACTCTGTCAGGTTCAACAGAAGGAAAACCGAAATGAAAATTCTGACAAGCACAGCCATCGCCTTGACCCTGACCGCAGGCGCGGTCTTTGCCGCTGCCCATGCCACGCCGATGGTCGAAGCGGCAGATCAGGACATGTCGGGCGGAATTGTGACGGCTGACAAAGTAATGGCCGGTGAAAACGGCTGGCTGGTGGTGCACCGCACCGATGCCGACATGAAGCCCGGTCCCGTTGTCGCCTATGCTCCGCTGCGCGCTGGGGAGAACACGGACGTGGCTGCGATCCTTCAGGAAGATGTCGCTTCGGGCGATATGCTGATGTTGATGGTGCATGCCGAAAAGGGCGGAATGGAAACCGGCGTGTTTGAGTACACGCTGGGTGCCAAGGAAGACGGCCCGATCAAGCCAGAAGGTGAACTGGTAATGAAGGTCGTCACCGCTGAGTGATCTGACTTCGTAGATGTGGAAAAGGCCCGGGCAGGAACGTCCGGGCCTTTTGCGTTGTGGGTGGGGCAGGCCGCCGGGGGCGCTGCCCCCGGACCCCCGCGGGTATTTAAGAAAGGATGAAGGAGGGTTTGAGACCCCAGTTTCAGCCTTTGGTGCGTTTGTCGCGGGCGGCGAGCAGTTTGAGGCGCAGGGCGTTCAGTTGGATGAAGCCTGCGGCGTCTTTCTGGTCGTAGGCGCCGGCGTCGTCTTCAAAAGTCACATGGGCCTCAGAGTAAAGGCTGTGATCGGACCAGCGGCCGACTGTGCGGACGTGGCCTTTGTAGAGCTTAAGGCGCACGGTGCCGGTGACATGGGCTTGGCTGGCGTCGATGGCGGCTTGCAGCATGGTGCGTTCGGGGCTGTACCAGAAACCGTTGTAGATGAGTTCGGCGTATTTTGGCATCAGCTCGTCCTTGAGGTGCATGGCGCCGCGGTCGAGGGTGATGGATTCGATGCCGCGGTGGGCCTCTAGCAGCAGGGTGCCGCCGGGGGTCTCGTAGATGCCGCGGGATTTCATGCCGACGAAACGGCCTTCGACCAGATCGAGGCGGCCGCAGCCGTGTTTGCCGCCAAGCTCGTTGAGTTTGGTGAGGATGGTGGCGGGGGACATGGCTTCGCCGTTGATGCTGACCGCATCGCCGCGCTCGAAGCCAATTTCGACAAATTCGGGTGTGTTCGGCGCGTCCTCGGGGTTTACCGTGCGCTGGTAGACATAGTCGGGCGCGTCAACGGCGGGGTCTTCGAGGACTTTGCCTTCGGACGACGTGTGCAGCAGGTTGGCGTCGACCGAGAAGGGGGCTTCGCCGCGTTTGTCTTTGGCGACGGGGATTTGGTGGGCTTCGGCGAATTCCAGCAGTTTGGTGCGGCTCGACAGGTCCCATTCGCGCCAGGGGGCAATGACCTTGATGTCGGGGTTAAGCGCGTAGGCGGCGAGCTCGAAACGGACTTGGTCATTGCCTTTGCCGGTGGCGCCATGGGCGACGGCGTCGGCGCCGGTTTCTTCGGCGATCTCGACCAGACGTTTGGAGATCAGTGGGCGGGCGATGGAGGTGCCCAGCAGGTAGAGGCCCTCATAGACCGCATTGGCGCGGAACATCGGGAAGACGAAGTCGCGAACGAATTCTTCGCGAACGTCTTCGATATAGATGTTCTCGGGCGCGATGCCCATCATCTCGGCTTTTTTGCGGGCCGGTTCCAGCTCTTCACCTTGGCCGAGGTCGGCGGTGAAGGTCACCACTTCGCAGCCATATTCGGTTTGCAGCCATTTCAGGATGATCGAGGTATCGAGGCCGCCGGAATAGGCAAGCACGACTTTCTTGGGCGCGGACATGACGGGGTTCCTTTCAAGTTCGCCCTGCGAGGTAGCGGTTTTCGCAGGCGTGGGCAAGATTGAAGCCTGCGTTGACCCGCGCCGCTTGCACGCCTATCGACGTGAGGTAGCAAGGAGAGCACAGATGGCGGACGAATTTGCACTGAAGGCACGGGCCGCGACCGAGGCGTTGCGTGTGTTGTTTCCGGCCACGCCTTTGCTGCGCAATGAGCATCTGTCGGAGCGTTATGGCGCGGATATTTGGCTGAAGCGCGAAGACCTGAGCCCGGTGCGCTCTTACAAGCTGCGTGGGGCTTTTAATGCGATGCGCAAGGTGATCCCGGCGCAGGATGTCTTCGTCTGCGCTTCGGCGGGGAACCATGCACAGGGGGTGGCCTTTGCGTGCAGCCATTTCGGGGTGCGGGGCGTGATCTTTATGCCGGTGACGACGCCGCAGCAGAAGGTGCAGAAGACACGGATGTTTGGCGGCGAGAATGTCGAGATCCGGTTGGTTGGCGACTATTTTGACGCCACTTTGGCAGCGGCGCAGGCGTTTTGTGCGTCAGAAGGGGCGCATTTTCTGTCGCCCTTTGACGATGATGATGTGATCGAGGGGCAGGCGTCGGTCGCGGTGGAGATTGAGGCGCAATTGGGTCGGGTGCCGGATCATGTAATTTTGCCTGTTGGCGGCGGCGGGCTGTCTTCTGGGGTGGTTAGTTATTTCGGCGATGCCTGTCGCTATACTTTTGTTGAGCCCGCTGGTGCGCCGAGCTTTGCGCGTGCATTGGAGGCCGGGGTGCCGGTCGATGTGTCGCCGGTGGATAGCTTCGTTGATGGGGCGGCTGTCGCGAAAATCGGTGCGCGGACCTTTGCGCGGTTGAGCGGGGTTGATCCGGCGGATGTTGTGCATCTGGCCGAGGATCGCATCTGTGTCACCATAAACGAGATGCTGAATGTCGAAGGCATCGTGCTGGAACCAGCGGGCGCGCTTTCAATCGATGCGCTGGGCGAAGTTGCCGATAAGATCGCAGGAAAGACTGTGGTCTGTGTGGCTTCTGGCGGGAATTTCGATTTTGAGCGACTGCCTGAGGTCAAGGAGCGGGCGCAGCGCTATTCTGGGGTGAAAAAGTATTTCATCCTGAGGATGCCGCAGAGGCCTGGTGCGTTGAAAGAGTTCTTGATGATGCTCGGACCGGAGGATGACATTTGCCGATTTGAATATTTGAAGAAATCGGCGCGAAACTTTGGCTCGGTGCTCATTGGAATTGAAACGCGGCGGCCAGAGAATTTCAGGCCGTTTCTGCAGAAATTGGATGGGTCTGGCTTTACCTATACCGATATTACGAATGACGAAACGCTGGCGCAATTTGTGCTTTGAGTTGCGTCAGGCGGCGGTGGCCAGACGCCGGGGCAGTTCGTTTAGAAATTGCGCGCGCGCGTTGGCGTAGCAGGTGAGCAGCGCGGGCAGATCGTCGGAAACATCTTGGCCTGAGGCCGCGCGTTCCTCACCCGCGCCGCAGAGGTCGGAGAAGGCGGTGAAGCCGAGGCTCAGCGCGCTGCCCTTGAGAAAGTGAAAGTCAGCTTCGAACTGGGCTTGGTCTGGATGTGTGCTTAACCGATCAATCACATCTTGCACCTCATCCAGGAACAGATCAACGACCTCATCAAAATCCTCGGCTCCGACTTCTGATCGAAGTTCGAGAACGCGCGTCCAATCAATCATTCTGCCACCTCCATCTCAGCGCAGTTTGTCGGCGTGGGCTTAACAAATGGTTTCTGAGGATCGGTTCACGGCCTGTTAAGCTCAAAGGCGTTAAAGCGGAGGCGTTGTCAGGGTGTTTTATGAAACCGGATCTATCTTATCTGCCTCCAGCCGAGGCCGCCTCTGCGGTTGCTCCGCTGGTTCTGGTTGTCGATGACAGCCGGTTGCAGCTGCGTATCCTGTCCAAATCGCTGGCCCGCTGGGGGTATGAGGTGATGGAGGCCATGTCGGGGGAGGCCGCATTGGCACTGTGTCGTGAGCGGATGCCTGAATTGGTATTGAGCGATTGGATGATGCCCGGCATGTCAGGCTTGGACTTCTGCCGCGCGTTTCGAGAGCTTTCGCAAGAGCAATACGGCTATTTTATTCTGCTGACCGCTAAGAGCGACAAGGCCGAAGTAGCCCGCGGGTTGGATGCCGGGGCGGATGATTTTTTGACCAAACCGGTCAATAACTCCGAATTGCGGGCAAGGATCACCGCCGGGCAACGTATTTTGAACATGCAGCGCGAATTGACCCAAAAGAACCGCTTGATCGGCGAAACGTTGGATGAATTGCAGCGCACGCAGACGGTGATCGAAAAGGATCTGATTGAGGCGAAAAAGCTTCAACAGTCGCTAATTCGAGAACGGTATCGGGCGTTGGAGGGGGGTAATTTGTCGATGATGCTCCGCTCCGCCGGGCATGTGGGTGGCGATCTCGTGGGCTATTTTCCGGTTTGCCCGGGGCAGTTGGGACTGTTTGGTTTGGATGTCTCGGGGCATGGGATCAGTTCGGCGCTGATGACGGCGCGGCTGGCGGGCTATTTGTCGGCCTCTGCGCCCGATCAGAACGTAGCCTTGGCTCTGCAACCTGACGGTTCCTATGCCGCGCGGCCCCCCGGTGAGGTGATTGAGGAGCTGAACGATCTTGTGCTCGATGAAATGGACACCGAGCATTATTTTACGCTGATGCTCGCCATTGTCGACTTGAATAGCGGTGGCGTGACAATCGCGCAGGCCGGGCATCCGCATCCGGCTGTGCTGCGCGGTGATGGGACGGTTGAGCAAAGCGGGACGGGCGGCTTTCCCGTTGGGTTGCTGTCGGGCATAAAATTCGAGCAGTTTGAGCTGCAATTAACCCCCGGTGACCGTCTGCTCATGTTGTCGGATGGTGTGACGGAATGCCCCGACGCGGCGGGTGATATGTTGGGAGAGGCGGGTTTGGCGGATATGTTAACCGACCTTAGCCGCTTTAATGGCTCGGCCATGCTTAGCGCGTTGGTTTGGAAGCTTTCGGAATTTGCGGGCGGTCGAGAGTTTCCTGATGACGTATCGGGTATCTTGTTTGAATACCTCGGCACTTAGCCAAGGTAGCGTTGTAAAAACATCCGGTCGCCGTCATTCGCCAAAGTAGCCAGTGCTTCTGAGGCAGACAAGACAAGCGTGGCGTGATGTGGCTCGCTCGGGGTTGCGATCTGGCGCACTGGACGCGCGACATAGATATGGCAGATTTTCTGCGCCCAAAGGTCATAGTCCTGCATGTAGGTAAAGCGCCGAAAGGCGCCGAGCCTGCGTGGACGTGCTATGCGCCAGCCGATTTCTTCGAGCACCTCTCGGTGAAGCGCTTGCAGCGGTGATTCACCCGGTTCAATTCCACCGCCGGGCAGTTGCACTTCGGACTGGGCGGCCATTTCCAGCGTCATCAGAAAACGCTTTTGCAGCGGCAGAATGGCATAGACCCCGGGCCGGGGTGTATAGGTCTGGTCGCGCTGCGGTGGTCGACCTGTGCGTCGGATCATCTATCGCCCCTTTTTCCATGGGTTGCTGCCCCTATATAGACGCGGTATGCCAAGCGGCCCCCGATAAGGAAACCCGATGACCCAAGGAACTACAATCGCGTGGGACGACACCGTTCTGCCCTTCCAGCTTGATAATGTCGACATGCGCGGCCGCGTGGCGCGGCTTGATGGCGTATTGGAAGGCATCCTGAAGCAGCACAATTATCCGCCGCAGGTCGAAGCGCTGGTGGCCGAAATGGCTTTGCTAACCGCGCTGATCGGCCAAACGATCAAGCTGCGCTGGAAGCTGTCGCTTCAGGTGCAGTCCAAGGGTGCTGTGCGGATGATCGCCACCGATTACTACGGCCCCGAGAAAGAGGGCGAGCCCGCGCGTATTCGGGCCTATGCCAGCTATGATGCGGACCGCCTGACCGACGACGCCCCGTTCGAGCAAATCGGTGAAGGCTATTTTGCGATTATGATCGACCAAGGCAAAGGCATGACCCCCTACCAGGGCATCACGCCGCTTTCTGGCGGATCGCTTTCGGCCTGTGCGGAGTCCTATTTCGCCCAGTCGGAGCAACTGCCCACGCGGTTTTCGCTTAGCTTTGGCCGATCGTCTGGACCGGATGAGCCGGAGCATTGGCGCGCGGGTGGTATCATGTTGCAGCATATGCCCAAAGCATCGCCGCTGGCGGCTTCGGGTGAGGGGACCGGAGAAACCCTGACAGCTGATGATCTGGTCGAAGGGGACGAGGCCGAGAACTGGAACCGTGTGAACATCTTGCTGGGCACTGTGGAAGACCTCGAACTGATCGGCCCCAGCGTGCCTCCGACTGACCTGCTGCTGCGATTGTTTCACGAGGAACAACCGCGGGTCTATGAGGCGCAGCCGGTTCGTTTCGGCTGTACCTGTTCAGAAGACCGCGTGCGACAGAGCCTGTCGATCTATTCGGCCCGCGACATCGAGAAGATGACTACGGACGAAGGTCGCGTCACCGCCGACTGTCAGTTCTGCGGTGCACATTACGATCTTGATCCCGAATCCGTCGGGTTTGAGGCCAAAGCCTAACGTGAGTGATCGGTTTCAGTCCTTCCGAGAGGCGCTCGCCCAAACGGGTGTGGAATCCTCTGATTTCGACCTGAACCCCGAAGTGGTCTTGCCCGAGGGGCGCGCTTTGCGCCCTGCGGGAGTGCTTGCTCCGGTGGTCGATACAGGCGACCGGCTGGAGCTGATCCTGACCAAGCGTTCATCCGCGCTGAAACACCACCCCGGGCAGATCGCCTTTCCGGGGGGCAAGCAAGACGGCGGCGATGCTGATGTCATCGCCGCTGCCTTGCGCGAAGCACGCGAAGAGATCGGCCTGCCGGCTGACATCGTTGACGTACTGGGCACATTGCCGGTGCATGAGACCGTGACCGGGTTCAGCGTGACGCCGGTGATCGGCTACGTCACGCGCGATTTTACCGTCGTGCCAGAGCCGGGCGAAGTCGAGGAAGTCTTTCGCGTGCCCTTGGATCATGTGCTCAACCCCAGCAATTACATCGTTCATTCGCGGCGCTGGCGCGGCCAGCGGCGGTATTATTATGCTGTGCCCTATGGTCCCTATTACATTTGGGGCGCCACCGCGCGTATGTTGCGGGCATGGGCGACACGAATGAACAGATGATTCCGACCACGACGCGCTGGCTGCATGATGAAGATGCGCAGCGCGTTTGCCGCGTGGTGCAGGACGGCGGGCATCTCATCTATTTTGTGGGTGGCTGTGTGCGCGATGCGCTGTTGGGCCTGCCAGACAGCGATGTTGATCTGTCGACAGACGCACCGCCAGAGACTGTAATGGCACTGGCCAAAGCGGCGGGTGTTAAGGCCGTGCCGACGGGGATTGAGCACGGCACGGTCACATTGGTTTCAGGCGGCACACCGTTTGAGATTACGACCTTTCGCCGTGATGTCGAAACCGACGGGCGTCGCGCTGTGGTGCGTTTTTCCAAAGACATTGCCGAAGATGCCCGGCGGCGCGATTTCACGATGAACGCGCTTTATGCCACGCCGAAGGGGCGGGTGATTGACCCTTTGGGGGGGCTGCCAGACCTACATGCACGGCGACTGCGCTTTATCGAGGATGCAAATCAACGTATCCAAGAAGACTACCTCCGCACGCTGCGGTATTTTCGGTTTATGGCATGGTACGGCGACCCCAGTGATGGGCCGGAGCCGGAGGCCCTTCACGCCATTGCATCTAATCTTGACGGGTTAGAGACACTATCGGCAGAACGGGTGGGGCAGGAGGTCAAGAAATTGCTTTGTTCACCAGACCCCGCCCCGGCACTGGCGCTGATGCGGCAGACCGGCGTGTTGCCCGTGCTTTTGCCAGGTAGCGATGACCGGTGGATGTCGATGTTGGTGCATTTTGAGCAAGGTTTGGACCTCTCGCCGGATTGGCTTTGTCGTTTGGCCGCGTTGGGCGGGGATGACTTGACGAACCGCCTGCGGCTTAGCAAGGCCGAGGGAAAGCGTTTAACTGTTTTGCAAGAGCAAGGGATCGCTGGGCCGCCGCTGCCGGAATTGGCCTATCGGCATGGGGTCGACGTGGCGCGCGCGGCGGCACTGTTGCGAGGCTGTGTGGCCGAGCACATGCCAGAAAGCTCAGTGTTAGAGACGATTGACGCTGCCGCTGCGGCGCGTTTTCCAATCACAGCCAAAGATTTGATGCCGCAGTTCAATGGGCCTGAACTTGGGCAGGAATTGGCTCGGTTAGAGCAGCTTTGGATCGCGTCTGGCTTTACCCTTGATCGCGTTGAATTGCTGGGCGGTCGCTGACAGGCTGGCCCGAAGGTGCGGGTCATTTGTTAATAACGCGCTTTTGCGGCGGGATGGCCTACATGCAGCCCACTGGCGTCGGCACACCGGCGGCATTCTGAATTTGGATGGCACAACGTGAAGATTTCCGACTGGATCAACCCTTTTCACCCCGCCGACGGGCCGCCGCCGCAGGACTTGGGTGCTTTCATGCGTTGGTGTCTGTCCGGAGCCTGGCCGGTGCTTTGGCTTGCGGCTTTTCTATCAGCTGCGGCAGGCGCGATGGAGGCGGGGACCGCGTGGATCTTGGGCCGGGTTATCGACGCCACGATCAGCGCGGGGCCAGAGCGGTTTTTCGAAGGCAGCAGCCTTGCGCTGGTGTTGGGGGCGGTGGCCTTTTTCCTTGTGGCGCGGCCTGTGCTATTTGCGCTGTCGGCGGCATCAAACGCGATAATGGTGCAGCCCAATGTAAATCCACTGGTGCTATCGCGTTTGCACCGTTGGACCTTGGGGCAAAACGTCGGGTTTTTCGATGATGATTTCGCCGGACGCATCGCGCAAAAGCAGATGCAGGCCGCGCGGGCGGTGACGGATGTGGCCGCCGAGGTCATCAATGTGGTGGCCTTTGCTCTGGCGTCGCTCGTGGGGTCAGTGGCTTTGCTTTTGGCGATCGACTGGCGCGTGGCGCTCGGGTTCTCGGTCTGGCTCGTGATGTATTTCGCGCTGATCCGGTGGTTTTTGCCGCGGGTGCGCAAGCGGGCGGCGGGCCGGGCCGGTGCGCGGGCGATGGTGTCGGGGCAGGTGGTTGATACGATTACCAATATTAAAACGGTCAAGCTCTTTGCCCATGCAGATCACGAAGACCGCGCGGCGCTGTCGGCGATGCAGAGTTTCCGCAGCCGCGCGCTGGAGTTTGGCTATCTTGCTGCCGGCTTTCGGCTCGCGCTGATGAGCCTCGCAGGGCTGTTGCCGGTACTGCTGCTGGGCGGCACGATCCTGTTGTGGCAACGCGGTATGGCGAGCGAGGGGGATATCGTCGCTTCTGGCGCCATCGCAATCCGTATAGCGCAGATGACGGGTTGGGTCTCTTTCACGCTGATGGCGATCTACTCCAACATTGGCGAGATTGAAGACGGGATGCGCACGCTGACCCCGCGGGTGCGGCTGGAAGATGCGGCGAATGCGCGTGAACTGGTGGTCGACAGAGGGCAAATAGACCTGCGCGATCTGGGATTTGCCTATGGCCGCCAGACCGGCGGGATTGAGAAGATTTCCCTGACCATTCAACCCGGCGAGAAGCTGGGCATCGTGGGGGCGTCAGGTGCGGGAAAGTCGACCCTCGTGGCGCTGCTTTTGCGGCTCTATGAACCAGAGGAGGGCCATATTTTGATCGATGGGATGGACACCTCGGGCGTGACGCAGGAAAGCCTGCGGCGCAACATCGGCATGGTGACGCAGGAAACGGCGATGTTCAATCGCTCCGCCCGGGATAATATCCTTTATGGCCGTCCCGACGCCAATGAAGCCGATGTCATCGCAGCGGCAGAGCGGGCGGAGGCGCATGAGTTCATTCTGGGCCTCGAAGATCACAAAGGCCGCCAGGGCTATGATGCCCATCTGGGCGAACGTGGCGTGAAGCTTTCGGGCGGGCAGCGGCAGCGGGTTGCGCTGGCGCGTGCGATCCTTAAAGACGCGCCTATTCTGGTGTTGGATGAGGCCACCAGCGCGCTTGATAGCGAAGTCGAAGCCGCAATTCAGTCGACCTTGGGCCGGGTAATGGAGGGCAAAACCGTGCTGGCCATCGCGCACCGTCTGTCCACCCTGACCGAAATGGATCGTATCTTGGTGCTAGACGCGGGCCGCATCGCCGAGATCGGCAGCCATGAAGATTTGCTGGAGCAAGACGGGCTCTATGCGCGCTATTGGCATCGGCAATCGGGCGGGTTTCTGAATGTCAAAGCAGCGGAATAGGCTTTCGCTGTAGCCTTCTCCGCGCTATGGGCAGGCTATGACAGAACATAAAATCCTGCGTTTGGGCCACCACGGCGATGGCATCGCCCAAGGCCCGCTCTTTGCGCCGATGACACTGCCGGGCGAAACTGTCTCTGGCGAAGTCGAAGGCCAACAGCTGCGCGACATTCGCATTATCACCCCATCCGAGCAGCGCGTCGCGCCGCCCTGTCGGCATTTTAAATCCTGCGGCGGTTGTCAGTTGCAGCACGCGGCCGATGATTTTGTGGCGGAGTGGAAGGTGGACGTGGTCCGCAATGCGTTGTCCGCGCATGGGATCGAAACCGACTTCCGCCCCATCCAGACCTCTCCTGCGCAATCTCGCCGCCGGGCAACATTCGCCGCTAGGCGCACGAAAAAGGGCGCGATGGCTGGGTTTCATGGCCGCGCATCTGATGTCCTGATCGAAGTGCCGGGGTGCCAGTTGGTCGATCCCGACCTGCTGCCCGGCCTGAAGGTTGCGGAGGCGCTGGCATTGATCGGCACCAGCCGCAAAGCGGAACTGGCAGTGACGGTAACCCTGTCAGAAGAGGGGCTTGATGTTGCGGCAAGCAAGGGCAAGCCCTTGGACGGGCCGCTGCGCCAGCAGTTGGCGCATACCTGTGAGCAGTTGGCGCTGGCCCGTCTGACATGGGACGGTGAAGTGATCGCCATGCGCGCGCCCCCGGCGCAGCGATTTGGTACCGCACGCGTCACGCCGCCCCCCGGCGCTTTTTTGCAAGCCACAGGCCACGGTGAAGCGGCGCTGCTCGCGGCAGTGACTGAGGCTGTTGGGGATGCAGAATTCGTCATCGACCTCTTTGCAGGCGCAGGCACATTCTCCCTGCCATTGGCCGAGCGGTCGCGGGTGCATGCTGTCGAAGGCGATGCGGAAATGGTCAAAGCGTTGGAGTTGGGTTGGCGCAATGCCTCAGGGCTCAAGCCCGTAACCGCAGCGACGCGCGACCTGTTCCGCAGGCCTTTGCTGCCGGACGAGCTTGCCAAGGCAGGTGCTGTGGTGCTCGATCCGCCGCGCGCCGGAGCCGAGGCTCAGGTGGCCGAGATCATTCGCGCGCAGGTTCCGCGTGTGGCCTATGTGTCTTGCAACTCGGTCAGCTTTGCCCGCGATGTGCAAAGCTTGGTCGCCGCAGGTTACAGCCTTGACTGGGTGCAGGTGGTCGATCAATTCCGCTGGTCCTCGCATGTGGAATTGGCGGCCTGTTTGACCGCGCCAGAAACTTAATCAGAAAGCTGCTCATCACCTCTTTTTGAATGAAATTAACTTTGTTTTATGCTACCGCCCTACAAAAGGGCCGGAAAGGCCGGGGCATTGAGGGCACAGTAATGAAACGCAGGATGATGATACTTGGCGGCACCGCATTGGTGGCGCTTGGCGCGTGCAGCAGCAGCAAATTTAAACGCTACACCGGGCCGGAAGTGACCTATGTGGTCGTGAACAAAGGCCAGCGTCGGATGATGCTGTTGCACAACGACCGGGTGCTGGAAGACTACCGCATTATGCTGGGATTTGCCCCGGTCGGACACAAGGTGGTCGAAGGCGACGGGCGCACGCCCGAAGGGCTTTACCGTGTGGATCGCCGCAATCCAAACAGCCGCTTTCACTTGTCGGTTGGCATTGATTACCCGAATGAACAGGATGTGAAAGTCGCGCAGGCGTTGGACAAAAGCCCCGGCGGCGACATTTTTATTCACGGGCAAAAAGACCCCCGTAAGAAAGACAAGGGCGACTGGACCTGGGGCTGTATCGCTGTCGATAACGATGAAATCGAAGACATCTACGCAATGGTGGGTGACGGCACGCCGATCCTCATCACCCCCTGATCGCAGGAGCAGCACCGGCCCCCGCGGGGGGCCGAGCGCCTATTCATTTTGTAGGTTAGCTGCCGACGACCAGCGTCCACCAGATTTTGCCGCCTTTTTCCTGATGCCAAGAGAACCCCATCTGACGGGCTTGGGGTGACATCAGAATACGCCGTGTGTCCGGCTGTTCCATCCATGCGGCGAGCGTCTCGATCTCGGTCTCATAGGTTTCCGAAATGACTTCGCCGACCAGACCCCCGGCATAACCAACACGCTGGATGCGGTCGATCGGGGAAGAGCCGTCAGAGCCAAAGTGCCAGGGGCGGTTTTGTACCGACATGTCCCGAGCATGGGTCGCGGCGGCGGCATTGAGTTTGGAATCGAGTTGCAGGGCTGTCACGCCGGCCGCGCTGCGCAACGCGTTGACCGAATCCAGCATGCGAAACTGGACCTTGCCCGCATCCGCGCGGCTGAGGCGATAGACGTTGCCAGATTGGCCGCCGGGGGTCGAAGACGGCGTACAGGCTGACAGCGCAACCGTGAGCGCCAGCAGGATGGACAGGATACGGATCATGTGAGCGCTCCACGCTATTGAAATTTTTTCTGCCTTACATCGACTGGCGTTGCAGTTCAAACGCACATCGGCGTGAGTCTGCCAGCGCAGACCGGTTTGATTTGAAACTGCGACATTCGAGCCATATAGAGAAAGTTAGCATAATCATTCTTGGGAGATACCATGTCCGCTCACCGTTTTTCGATAAAGAGCCGCCGTGGCTTTCTTGCCGGTAGTGCTGCCATGCTTGCGACCCCTGCGTTGGCGCAGAACACCAGTTCTCTCAACTCCGCCGCGACAACCGAGACTGAAAGCGGGCTGAATGAGGTTGTAAAGCGCAACATCTCCAGCTTTCGGATGCTGGATTGGCGCCCCTATTTCAGCAACACCCGCAACGGCGCGATCCTCGTGGATATCGACAGCCGCGCGGTGCATTACTGGTCCGAGGATCAGAGCGTCTACAAGCTCTATCCCTCATCTGTGCCTTTGACCGAAGACCTGACACGTCGGGGCCGCACGCGAATCATCAAAAAGGTCGAGGGGCCAAGCTGGCGTCCGACGCCCTCAATGCTCAAGCGCAACCCCGAGTGGCCGCCCTATGTTGGGCCCGGCCCGGATAACCCGCTGGGCACCCATGCGCTGTACCTTAGCTGGACCTATTACCGGATCCACGGCACCCACGACACAAGGAAAATTGGACGCAAGTCTTCCAATGGTTGCATCGGGCTCTATAATGAACATATCGCCCAACTTTTCGCCATGACCAAGGTGGGCACACAAGTGTTGCTAATTTGACGACATCCCCCTGATTCCTTTGTGCAATAGCTAAATCCGGGTTTGCAAACTTTCGCCTATCCTGTTTAGAAAGTTTTACGAGGTAAGTCTTAGGCGCGTGCATGTACATGATACTGCACGCCTATTCTGGAGGTTATGTTATGAAGAAACTCGTTCTCGCCGCTGCTCTGACAGCTGCTGCATCGACAGGTTACGCTGGTTCGCTGGCTGCTCCGATCGTTGAAGCACCGGTTATCGTGGAAGAAACAACAGGTTCGTCCTCGGGCATCCTGGTTCCCCTGATCCTGCTGGCACTGGTTGCTGCGGCTGTTGCTTCCGACTAATCGGAACTGACGATCAAACGGAAAAGGCGGTGCTTGCACCGCCTTTTTTGTGTTTAAGCTCTGCTTTTTGAAAGAACGACCCGACATCGGGGGCCGGGGCCAGCTCAGTCGAGCCAGCCAGCCAGATTTTCGCTAATGACCGTCGACAGCGCCTTAATATGCGCGTCATCGTCATTGAGGCAGGGGATATAGGTGAAATCCTCGCCGCCCGCCTCTTCAAAGCTTTCCTTGATCTCTTCGTTGATCTCTTCCAGCGTCTCAATGCAATCGGCAGAGAATGCCGGGGCGCAGACAGCGATGCGTTTTTTGCCTGCCGTGGCCTGACGGGCCACTTCCTCAACCGTATAGGGCTGCAACCATTCCTCGGGGCCGAATTGCGACTGAAAGGTCGTCATGATCTCGCTGTCCGCCCAGCCCAGCCGTTCTTTCAGCAGCCGCGTCGTTTTCTGGCATTGGCAATGATAGGGATCGCCCTCCATCAAATAGCGTTGCGGCAAGCCGTGATAGGAGCAGATCAGCAGATCGGGCTTTTCGTCCTTCGCGGCATAGGCGCGTTCAATGGATTGGGCCAAAGCCTCAATGTAATCAGGGCGGTCGAAATAGGGGGCCACGGTGCGCGAAGCGGGCTGCCATTTTTCCTTGGCCAGAGCGGCAAAGAATGCATCGTTCGCGGTGGCTGACGTGGCGCCGGCGTAATGTGGGTAAAGCGGGAAGAACAGGATCTTCTGGCACCCCGCCGCTGTCATCGCTTCGACCTTTGATTGGGTCGATGGATTGCCGTAGCGCATGGCGTAATCGACCATCACATCAGCGCCATAGCGGGCCTGCATCGCGGCTTTGATCTTGGCCGTCTGTGCCTTTGTGATCGTCGCAAGCGGGCTTTCGTTTTCGGCTTCGTTCCAAATGGATTTATACGCCGCGCCGCTGGTAAAGGGCCGTTTGGTCAGAATCACCAATTGCAAAAGCGGCTGCCACTTCCACGGGCTGTAATCGATCACCCGACGGTCCGAGAGGAATTCATTCAGGTAGCGGCGCATCGACCAATAGTCATAGCCGTCCGGCGTGCCGAGATTGGCGAGCAGAACGCCAACCTTGGGGCGTGGCACCGCTGGGTGCTCGGCTGGGGCATGGTCGGGCTTCACGAGGTCAGTCTGGGTCGCCTGCATCGGGGGTTCCTTGCAAATAGGGTTCGCGAAGAGATAGCCACTCTGGGCGTTTGGTCAATCGGGCAGGGGCTCTTCGCGACTATTCAGCGCATCTGCTAACCGCTGTTGGGCAGAGCCGGGGCGCAGCGGTTTCGGCTGGCTTTCATCGGGCGCCCAGCCTGCGAGAAAGATCAGATCGAAGGTCGCGGTGATCCGGCCCGAGGGGGCGGTGAAATGCGCAGCGTAAAGTGCGGCAGCTTTGTTCAGCACGGCACGGGCGGTCGGGCGGCGCAGGCGTGCATTCAGCGCGTTGCCTTCGCCCATCTCGCGCAGGTCGCGCATCAGCGCCCAAGCATCGGTATATTCAACGGTGAGGGGCAAGCTGTCGGCCACGGGCAGCGCAAACCCGGCGCGTTGCAAAAGCGCCCCGAGGTCGCGCAATTCGGCCATCGGTGCGATCCGAGGTGACATGCCGCCAGTGATTTCGGCTTCGGCCTGACCGAGGCAGGCCCGCAACTCGTGCAATGTTTGCCCCCCCAAGGCCACAGCCTGCAATAGCCCATCCGGGCGCAGCGCGCGGCGGCTTTGGATCAACTGGCCGATCGGATCATTCGCCCAATGCAGCCCCATCGCGTGGACGACAAGGTCATGCGACTGCGGCGACAAGTCCAGCACGTCCGCTTCGGGCAAAAGCTTGGCCGCTGGCAGCAAACTGGACCAGACCTGCGGAAAGGCACTGATGATTGCGGGCGTCGTAAACGACTTGTTAACCACTTCCAGCCGATCCTTGATTTCTTCCAGTGCGGCTTGTTGCAAAAACATGCCCCGCGCCGTCGCGCGGGCGCGGCGTTGGGCAAGGGCCGTTGGGTCGGTCAGGGAGGGCTGTGTTGTCATAGGGGAACAATAGAATGCTGCTGCCGGGACTTCAAACAGCGGTATCGGTGATCTATCCGGCACGCTGTCTTGGCTGCGGCGGGTTGGTGGACGCCGATTTTGGGCTCTGTGGTACGTGCTGGCGCGATACCGCCTTTATCGGTGGCACGGTCTGTGACGTTTGCGGCGCGCCCCTGCCGGGGGCGGGTGACCATGTTTCACCGCATTGTGATGCCTGTCTTGCCACGCCCCGCCCATGGGTGCGCGGGCGGGCTGCGGTGCTCTACCGCGATACGGGGCGCAAGCTGGTGCTGGCGCTTAAGCATGGTGACCGACAGGAAATCGCCCGCCCCGCAGCGCTTTGGATGGCACAAGCGGCGCGAGAGATTTTGCCGCCGGATGCGCTCATCGCTCCGGTGCCGCTGCATTGGCTGCGCATGTTGAAACGGCGCTACAACCAGTCGGCATTGCTTGCAAAAGGGCTGGCGGCGCAAACGGGTAACCCATGGTGCGCAGATTTGTTGCAGCGCATGCGGCGCACGCCAACGCTCGACGGGTTAAATCGAGCTGAACGCTTTACGGCCCTGCAACAGGCGATCCGCGTGCATCCGCGCAGGCGGCACCGTCTTGTCGGGCGGCCTGTGGTGCTGGTCGATGATGTTTTCACCACCGGGGCCACGCTGACAGCCACGGCGCGGGCCTGTTTGGATGGTGGATCGGGTCCAGTTTTCGTGCTGGCACTGGCGCGTGTGGCCAAAGAGACCTAAATCACTGACCAACGCAATCTGTTGAAAGGGTGATTTCATGCAACCTATCGAGATCTACACGTCGCCGCTTTGCGGCTTTTGCCATGCTGCCAAACGTTTGCTGACCCAGAAGGGCGCAGCCTTTGACGAGGTTGATGTCCTGTCCGAGCCAGAGCGCAAGAAAGAGATGATCCAACGCGCTGGCGGTGCGCGCACTGTGCCGCAGATTTTCATCGGTGATGTGCATGTCGGCGGCTGTGATGAGCTTTATGCGCTGGACCGTGCGGGCAAGCTCGACGCCCTGTTACAAGGCTGATGAAGACCGCGCTGCTACAGCTTAATGTCTCGGATGACCCGGTCGCGAACCTGCCGCAGACTCTCGCGCTGCTGCGCGAGGCGGTGGCGGGCGGGGCGGAGTTTGTCCTGACCCCTGAGGTGACGAACTGCGTCAGCACCAGCCGCAGCCACCAGCAGTCAGTGCTGGCCTATGAGGAAGACGACTCTACGCTGGCTGCCCTGCGCGACGCGGCAGAAGAGGCGGGCATTTGGCTGTTGATCGGCTCGCTCGCCCTCAAGACCCGCGACGGCGATGGGCGTTTTGCAAATCGATCCTTCCTGATCTCCCCGCAGGGAGAGATCGTGGCGCGATATGACAAGATTCATATGTTTGACGTGGATATCAGCGAGACCGAGACCTACCGGGAATCCGCTGGCTATCGCCCCGGCGAACAGGCGGTCGTGGCGGATGCCCCCTTTGGCAAGATTGGCATGTCGGTCTGCTATGACATGCGCTTCCCGGCGCTGTATCAGGCGCTGGCCGAAGCGGGGGCGCGTATCTTGACCATGCCTGCGGCCTTTTCACCCGTCACGGGGGCTGCGCATTGGCACAGCTTGCTTCGGGCCCGGGCGATTGAGAATGGCTGCTATGTTTTGGCACCCGCGCAGACGGGCACCCATGCAAGCGCGCAACACAAGACCCGCAATACCTATGGGCATTCGCTCGTTGTCGCGCCTTGGGGTGAGGTGGTGCTGGATGCGGGGACGGCCCCCGGCGTTTACTTTTGCGCGTTGGACATGACAGAGTGCGACAAAGCCCGCGCCAAGGTGCCGAGCCTTGCCAACCGCCGCCCCTTTGCCGCGCCGTGACCGGACCCGAGATGACCGACGACAAAAACACCCTTGCGATCATGCTGTTCGGCGAATTGCTGGCTGCCGATCAATCGGTGCGCAGTCGGCTGACGCGGGTTTTGCCGCGGGGGATGGAAATCTCTCATTTTTCGGTGCTGAACTCTCTGTCGTGGCACGGCGGCGAACGCTCGCCTGCGCAGCTGGCCGAAACATTTAACGTCACCCGCGGGGCGATGACCAACACGCTCAGCAAATTGGAATGGGCGGGTTACGTCCACATTCGCCCAGATTGGGACGATGCCCGGCGCAAGATGGTGGCGATCAGCCCGGCGGGCCGGCGGGCGCGGGACGCGGCGGTGAACGCGATCACGCCGATGATCTCTAACGTGGTCGATGATTTGGGCGAAGAGCAGGTCCGCGCCACCCTTCCGATCCTGCGCGCGCTTAGGCGTCAGCTGAGCCAGGATTGAGGCTGGCGGTGACGTAGTTCACGCTCAAATCCCGATCCGACAGCCGCCATGACCATGCGACAGGGTTAAAGACGAAGCCCTTGCGGTCCACAGGCTCCAACCCGGCGCGGTTCAGTAAATCATAAAGCTCATCGGGGGTGATGAACTTGTTCCAGTCATGCGTGCCCTTGGGCAGCCAGCGCATCACATGTTCCGCCCCGATAATCGCCATCATAAAGGATTTTGGGTTGCGGTTCAGCGTCGAGCAGATGTGCAGCCCGCCGGGTTTCAGCAGACGGCGGCAAGCGGTCAGGTAGTCGATGGGCGAGGCGACATGCTCAACGACCTCCATGTTTAGCACGACGTCGAATTTCTCACCCGCTTCGGCCATGGCCTCGGCCGTGGTGTGGCGATAATCAATCTCAAGCCCCGATTGCTGGGCGTGCACCTGCGCCACCGGGATATTGCCCGCTGCTGCATCCGCGCCCACCACGTCGGCCCCAAGCCGCGCCATCGGCTCC
>Ga0209345_10001612_pt1 | contig 26599 bp, 49 predicted proteins | sample Cruoilmetagenom7_FD_187294 | JGI IMG/M metagenome (GOLD analysis project Ga0209345, IMG submission 187294) | Oil polluted marine microbial communities from Coal Oil Point, Santa Barbara, California, USA - Sample 7 (SPAdes) (version 2) | ecosystem: Environmental > Aquatic > Marine > Oil seeps ...
TGTCCTTGCGTCACGCTCTCAAGCCTCACCAGCAATATGGTAACGTCATCACATCCGCGCCTGCCGTCGAGCCGGTGACGGCTGCTGAGTTGCGCGAATACCTGCGAGAGACAGCAACCGGCTTGCCTGATGCCGAGGCTGACGACCTAGTTGCAGAGGCACGGCAGTATATCGAGGATCAATGCAGTATCGCCATGATTACGCAGTCCTGGCTGATGGCTATTGACCGCTGGCCCACACAGAATGAGCCGTGGTGGGACGGTGTTCGGCAGGCCCATATCAATGTGCTTTCCGGTCCCGCCTCTCTTTCTTCGGTTTCGCCGCCACGCTTTCCCCTGCAGGCTGTTGATGGCGTGAATGTCTATGACGAGGATAGCAATGCAACGGCTGTTGTGGTTGCTGATACCTTTGACATTGATGTGTACCGCCTGCCGGGTCGCATGACGCTTAAATCTGGTGCTACATGGCCAACTGCCTTTCGCGCAAACAACGCAATCGAAATTAGCTATACATCAGGATACGGCGATGCGGCGGCGGATGTTCCCGCCCCTGTTAAGCGCGCGGTCAAGCAAATGGCGGCGTACCTATACCAGAACCGGGGCGACGGCTGCGGGTGCGACGTTAGCGAGGCGTTCACGGATAGCGGCGCGGCCTCTCTCCTCTCTGCTTACAAGGTGGCTAGGCTGTGAAGACCTTTGAGCTAGATCTTAACCCGAATGAATGGCTTGAAGTTCTCAAAGGCGGGCACTTCCTTGCTTTTGATTTAGTTGCATCTGCAACTGTTCAGATGCTGTTTACCGAGGGGACTGCCACGCCAGCCCCATCAACCAAGGGCAACGATGTGTCATCTTGGGGGGAAAATTGGGATTTCTCAGCAACAAATATGGTCCTTGGCGAGCAATGCATCTGGGTTAAGGGTGCTGGCATTATAAGGGGCATAAGATGAAATCCGTAGACGGCGGAAATCAGGCCGCGCCGATAATTCAAGATGGTGGCGGCGATCAATTGGCCATACCCATCACAAGCAATCAGCTTGGCGCAATTCTGGAAGCAGTTCACCAGTTGATTGACGAAGCACGGCTAACTAACGCCATTTTAGGGGAAATTGCAAAATGAGCGAGTTACGATTAAAGGATGGTACTGGAAGCGGGAACGCGGCCAAGGTTGACGCTCGAAACCGGCTTGAAACGCATTCAACAGTTATCACAACATCCACGCAACGCAGTTTCGACGGTGCCGGGTACAATCTGAATACAGGAAAAATCGCGCTGTCTGACGGGTCGGAATCTAGCGTGTTCTATATGAAATACAACGGGACAACGAAGTTTCACGTCACGCGAATTGTAATCGGTCTTGGCATCCTGGCGGGCACAGTGAGCGATTCTGTTGAGATGTTCGTAAAGTCAAACCCAACCGCCGGGACAATCGTATCAAACGCAGCCGCTGTGGATATGAACGCGAATCGAGATTTCTCCAGTGCTAACACTCTACCCGCCGATGTTTACAAGGGTGGGCAGGGTGACACCATAACAAATGGGGATGACGCATTTCTATTTTTCGCTGAAGGGAACCAACGGTCAATCACAGCGGTTGATTTGATCTTGTCTCCTGGAAATTCGATGGGGATCACGGTTCAATTGAACGCAACGGGCGGTGGTAATATTTATATTGCCGTTGTTGGTCATGAAACGGAGGCTGAATAATGAGCTTTGAAGTCAACATAAAGAACGCATCAGACGGGTCTATTGCCCAAGTCACGCCTAACAATCAACTCGTTGTCAAATCAGAGAGTAATTCTCAACAGCACTACATTTCGCGCAATTTCGGGCAGTCATACCAGATCTTTGGGCGCACCGGAACGCTGACGGCTGCAACAACAACGGTCCTGCACGTCAAAAACCTAGACCCCGAGCGCGATATCGTGATCAGCTTTATGCGGGTGCAGCTAGTGGGCGCTAACGTTGCTGACAGTGTAGACGATTATTTCGAATTTGGTTTTGGCCAAGAGGTGGCCAGCGGCGGGGCAACTGTAACTGCCGTTAATATGAACCGCACAGTTGGGTCGCAAGCGCTCATCACCGGAACAGATAGCGGGCCAACAATGTCGGGAACGTTTGTGGGTGCTGAACGTTGGCACCCGCCGACTTCCGGCGCGGCCAACACATTCAATAAAGATGGGTCAATCATTCTCGGACTCGGTGACACGTTTGAAATCCGTTACGTCGGCACATCTACAACCGGCATTGCCGAAGCCCGCATTACATTCATGATGACAGATCAGTAATGACCGTAAGCGCAAACATAAGGGACGCCATGGACGGCAAGGCGATAGAGGTCGCCAAGTTTTGGAAGAATGGCCGCGTCAGGGATAAGGACGAGCGGTCAATAGCTGTGGCTGACCCGATGAAGGTTCACGGCACTTTCACCAGCATCGAGAGCACGGTAACGGAGACGGTAACGGTTGTTGAGCCAGAGCTTTCCGGCTCGCTGATCCTATCAGATATCATTCTAAGCACTGAGCGCCAGAACGGCGGGACTGTAACGATTCAATTCACAGACGGGACGGATACCGCCCTAATATACAAGGCATTCGCTAACGATGCCCCCACAAGCGTAGCCCTAGCGATCAGCGGGCGGCTACAGGGGTGGAAGGACGCAAGGGTCGAGCTAATCAACGTGGGCAATACAGACTGCTCTCTATTGGTAACCTACGTCAAAGTGCCCGACGCCTTCCCGTTCCAACAATGGGATGAATTGAGATAATGGCCAAATGCTGCAAAATGAATGCCGGAATGCTGAAAGAGCCTGTGACGTTTCAACGGGCCGCTAAGGTGAGCGACGGCGCTGGCGGATATACCGAGACGTGGGGAACCCTAGCCGGTGCTGCTGATAGGGCGGCTGTGAAGGCCGTTAGCGGGCGTGAGCGGTTCGCTAGTGACCGGATTGAGGCAACAACCAAGTGGCGCATCACGGTTCGTTACTTTACGGGCCTGCTGGAGAGTGACCGGGTTATTATCCGCACCAGAGCGTACAACATTCGTTTCATCAACAACATGGAACTTGAGGACCGCTGGCTAGAGATAGATCTGGATGGGGGCGTTGCAGTGTAATGGCTAAGGTTGAGCTAAAAATAGAAACTAGGGTTTGCCGGATTGTATCGGCTATCTCAGATAAAAATTGGACACATGGAGAGAAGCAGAAATTTCACGATGAATGGGATAGTCTAGTAAAACACGGTGCCGAAATGATAGATACTCAGTTTGTCGGCAGTAGGTTAGTGGCTTATCCGTCTCCTGACTTTACTATGCATTGCGCTAAATATGGGATTCATCCATGACGACCAGAATACACATCAAAGGAGGCGGGTTCCCCAAACTTCAATCATTAGTTGGCAAGATGGCAGAGGATGCAGAAATCGAAATATCCAAAGCATTGACGGCAACAGGTATAGAGCTTCGTAGCGACATACAGAAGCGCATTCGCAACGGGCCAGCAACTGGACGGATATACAGGCGGCGCAGCGTCACGCACCAAGCATCATCGCCAGGAGAGGCCCCAGCAAGCGATGCAGGGCGGCTACGCAATTCCATCACCTTCAAGAAAGAGGGCGCTAGAGCCGTTAAGGTCTTCTCTGTAGTTAAATATGCAAAATGGCTGGAGTTTGGAACCCGTAAGATAGCAAGACGCCCAGCATTCCACCCGGCGGCACAGGCTGCGGCCCCCAAGCTCAGGGCACGTATAGAGGCAGCAATTGCGAGGGCTATCCGATGAGGGGTAAGGAGCTACAAGAGGGAATCTATACGGCCCTCACTGGTGATGTAACGCTAATGGCGCTTATCACGGGCGTCTATGCGGATATTCAACAGCCAAACTTACCAGAGGATGCCAGCGCGTTTCCATATGTGGTGATCGGGCAGGACAACCTAGCCACGTTCGATACCAAAACGGACAACGGGGTCCAAGCGCTTGCGCAGATTGATGTGTGGTCGCGTCAAAATAACCTGACGGAAGCCAAGGACGTTGGCACCGCTGTTTATGATGTGCTGCAAAAAGGTAGCCTCACAATCACGGGCGCGCACCACATCCTAACGCGGGCTGTGGGGCAGGACTATTCGACAGATCCAGACGGGCACACCAAGCGGGGATTATTAACTTTCACTGTCCTCTATGACGAAATCTAGGAAGCGTTGCGCGGGGTTGCGCGGCGTGTTATAACGTAACAGACAACTAACGAGGTGACATCATGTCATTAGCTGGACGCAAAATACGAATTAACATTAGCCTTGATGGCGGATCGACATACACCGCCATTGAAGGTTCCACGTCGGACAACTTCGAGATCACCAAAGAGGGTATCTTGATCACCGACAAGGACGACCTTGGGGTGCAGACCTACATTGACGACGATATCGGAACGTGGGCCATTTCTGGCGGTTTTGAAGGCATCATCAAGGACACTGATCTGGTTGCCTTCATGAACGATACAACCCAGTTTACTTATGATGCTGAATTGATGATTGGCGCTCTGGGCACTTACACTGGGAAATTCGGAATCACTACACTATCCATCGAGGGCGCAGAGGGCACAGACCCCGCAACCATGACCGGTTCGCTTGTGTCATCAGGCTCCATCGCATTTGCATAAAGGAACGTTATGGGCATTTTTCGCGAGGCTTCTATCGCATGGGCGGGCACGACATATGACTTTGTTCCCGCCCTATCTCTTCTGCGCAGGATCGAGCGCGGGCGTCCAGGTGAAGGCCCTGTAAGCTTGATTGCGGTTGCACAAAGTGCCACATCTGGCGCGCCTTTGCTTCCCTTGATGTGCCAAATCATCACTGATGTTATGCACTACGCAGGAGCTACAAGCTTCACAGAGGACGATGTGTACCAAGAAGCTATGACTGGCAATGCATCAGCGGTCATTTCCTTATGGCACGAGATTTATACGGCTCTTAGCCCGGTGCCTAAAGAGCAAAAAAAAGCCGACGCCCCAGAGGAAAAGTAGAACCTTCTGAGGGCGACGGTTTAATAAAGTGGGATGTCCTGTATCTCTGCGCAAGAGGATGGGGCATCCAGCCTAGCGAGTTCTGGGCAATGACGATGAGCGAGTGGTACTGTGAATATGAGCTCCACGCTGAACAACAGGGTGAAGGCACATACGCCGGGAACCTAACGCGGGGCGACGTTGACGACCTGCTAGATGATCTTGAACTAACCGACGAGGAATGGTGGATAAAACATGGTGCTCCCGGTAGTTGAAGTAAAAATAACCGCAGACCCCACATCTGCCAAGAAGGGCTTGAAAGATGTTTCTGCGGCTATTTTGGCAGCAGACAAAGCGACAGACATATACGCTAAAGGGCTGAAGGAGCTTTCCCGTGCTGAAAGGTCCGGCCTTCTTTCCGCTAGGGCGCTTTCGAGGGGAATTGACCAGCTAGAATCTGAATACCTATCAGCATCACGGGCGGCTGCGAAACTTGGTGGCGGTACTGCTGCTATGGTTAGGCCTGCACAGCAGGCGGCAACGTCTGTCAAGAAACTAGGCAATCTTAGCCGTAATGCCAGATTCCAGATTCAAAATACAGCATTCCAACTCCAGGATATGGCCGTACAGTTGGAAATGGGTACAAGTGCATCTCGCGTTATGTCGCAACAGTTGCCGCAGCTTTTAGGCGGTTTTGGTGCCGTTGGCGCTGTTCTTGGTGTTTTGGCGGGCGTGGGCATCCCTGCTCTGGCTTTCGCTTTCGGAGATCTGAGCGATGAGATAGACGCTACTGACGTTGCGCTTGATAGTTTTGGGTCCACTGATTTGGGTTCAATACGGGGGTCTATTTCTGGGCTTGTCTCAATTCAAGAGTCCTACACTGACGCCGTAGAGGCAGGCGGTGCGGCATCAAGCCCAGCAGCGGCACTTGTGGTGGCTAACTCAGAAGCGGAGTTTAATGCACGGAAACGCGTTCTTGATATTGAAACTCAGCTATTGGCGATTCGAGGACAAGAACAGCGCGAGTCATTGAGGAATCTTCAAGACCAACAGACACAGAGGCGTCAGAATGCGCTAGATGTTGCTTCCACTCTGGGACAAGGTGCGACGGGCGCTGGCTCAGGTGGCCTTGGCGTTCCGCAACCGAGGTTTGACGTTGAGGCATTCGGCAAAACACTAGATGGGCGACTTGGTGAACTGGGTGAAAATCGTTTAGTTATCGAGAAGATAACCGCTGAATTGGAACTTTTGGGACTGGCAGAGGAAGAAGCCCGCGCTGTTCTAAACACAGAATTCGGTGAGATATCAACTGTTGATAGCGATGGTGGGGGTGGCGGTAAAGGCGCAGGCAAGCTCTCAACTTTGCTTGACAGCCTCAAAACAGAACGGACTCTGCTTGATGAGTGGAGGGCCGAAGGTCTTGAACGACTAAAAACTGCCGGTGAGGCAGAATTGGAGGCGCTTGGTGGCATCAATGCCGCTAAGTTACTGCTTGAGCAGGAGTATCAAGAGAAACTTGCAGTAATCCGTCAGAAGGAGCAGGACAGCACACTAAGCGGTTACGGCACTCTGTTCGGCAATCTGGCTTCTACATTCTCCAGCGGAAGCGGGAAGCTGCTGAAGATCAGCAAGGCGTTTTCAGTAGCTCAAGGCGCAATTAACAGCTATCGGGCATATACCGAGGTTCTGGCCGATCCGGCATTAATCGGACAGCCATTTCTGCGAACTGCTTTGGCAGCGTCAACGCTGGCGTCTGGTTTGGCGCAGGTGGCGAATATCAAGTCAGTGTCCACATCTGGCGGCGGCGGCGGCGGTGCAGGGGCTGGAGCGGCTGCGGCACCTGTAGCGGCGCAGTCACCGCTTAACGTTCGCCTTAGCGGTCTGGGGGCCGGTGACAGTATCACGGGCTCGCAATTGTCCGGTCTATTTGATAGGCTGCAGGACGAAGCCGGGGATAGAGGTTTGCAAGTGAGTTTCGCAACATGACCATAGTTTACTCAGCAACTAGAGCGTCTGACCTTTCAACGGCAGGTACAGAAAATAATCCCGCTGTCTTTTGGGAAAATCTAGCCACGGCAGCGAACGTAAGCAGCCTGACCGGAAGTGTTTCTGGGTTCCCGCCAGCTAGTGCGGTCACTGGAACGACCTACGACGCTTTCGTGCCGCTTGTGCCAGCCACATCTGCGGCGCTAGAGGTTGACTTGGGGTCTGCCACATCAGTTAGCTGCGGGGCAATATCCGCTCACAACTTAAGCAGCCTCGGGGCTATCACTCGGATTCAATATAGTGACGATTCGATATCGTGGTTTGATAGTGGCGCTGGCCCTGTGTCCCCTTCTGATGATCAAGCCATTGTGTGGAGGTTCCACGCGCAATCACATAGGTATTGGAGGCTTGAGATTAGCAGCATCCCAATGTCATCAGCGCCGGAAGTTAGCATATTTGTTCTTGGCGATGAGACGATCATAGGTCAAAGGATATACCAGGGCTATACACCTCCAATCACGCCAAACGTAGTTGAGTTGCAATCCAACGTTAGCGATGGGGGCAACCTTCTAGGCTCTACCCTAGTTCGCAAGGGGTCGCGTACATCAGCCGGATTAACTCATATCACTCCCGCATTCCTGCGGGGCACGACATGGGCGGACTTTCAGACGCATTTCAACGGCGGCGGCGGTTTCTTTTGGCTGTGGCGTCCAACCAAATATGGTGATGCTTTTTATGCATGGCGTGATGGCGGTGCGATATCACCCACTAACAGTGGGCCAAAGGACTATATGAGTTTCGACATGGGGATGCGCTTCTATGACCAACCTTAAGCGCGAGCTAATCCAGATCGTAGAGATTGACATAGAGAGATGCAGCCTGACCTATAGCAACTCGCCATGCACCGCCGTTCTGGGAACAACGGGCGTTCGTAAGTGCTATAACACATTTTTCACATGCCAAGACACTCCGAACTTTGACACAACGCCTGAAACGCTTCGTTTTGCCATGAACGTGGATGGACTGCCACGTGACGAGAGGATCTACCCATCCCTTGCCGCCCCTGTGACAACCAACCCCAGCGTGATAAATCTAGGCGGCGTGAGTGACAAGACCGGGCCGCTAGGCAAGCGCGCTCGAGTAACTGTTAGGCTGCAGGACTTCCAATATAGTGACATCTGGTTTGATCAATACCAATCAGAGCGCATTGATGGCACAGCACAGACTGACGAGGGCGGATATGACCCCGGCAAGCGCGGCACCTTCTTTGCAAAGCTAAGACGCCGGTTCCCATACTACGTCGGGCGTCCTTTGCGCGTTCTTGAGGGCGAGGTCGGGCAGGCTTTGTCAGCCATGCGGACAAGAAACTATGTCATATCTGAGTGGGAAGGGCCGGATGCGGCGGGCAACGTCACTATCATTGCTAAAGATGTTCTGGACCTAGCCGACAATAAGAAAGCGCTGGCTCCCGTCGCTTCAACGGGAAAGATCGCGGCTGACATTGCGGAAAGTGACCTATCTGTATTCGACCTAGAGCCAGCAGGCGTAGGGGCTGATTATGCGGCGTCTGGTCGGGCTTCGATGGGCTCTGAGGTGGTGACGTTCACTAGATCCACAGACACAATCACATTGACCGGAAGGGCGCTGGACGGCACCGCAGGGGCGGCGCACAGCGCGGGCGACCTGTTTCAGGAGGCATTCAGGGTTGAGGGCGTGGCAATTGCCGATGCAGTCTATGACCTCCTTGTCAATTATGCTGGCATTGATGCATCATTCATCACCCTGGCAGACTGGCAACTAGAGGGGGAGCGGTGGCTTGCAGGTTTTGACCTAACGGCCACAATCACGAAGCCCACAGGCGTTACCAGTCTCATTGGCGAGATTTCACAGATGGGCGTAATGTTCTGGTGGGATGATGTAAATCAGAAGATATTAATGCGGGCCAATCGCCCTCTAGATGTTGGGGAGGTTGCGCCTAGCCTATCTGATAGCAGCACTTTTATAGAGAAGACCATACAAAATAAGGATCTGCACGAAGAGAGGATCAGTCGAGTTTTGTTGTGGCATGGTCAGCTTGATGTATCTGGGAGCGCAGTCGACGGAAACAATTTCCGGCGAGTATCGGTGGCGATTGATGCAGAGGCCGAAAGCGCTGATGAGTACAACCAGGTACAGACGAAAGAAATATTCAACCGGTGGCTTGGGGACGGTGACAATAGCATTGCCGACCCAGTTTCTTCGCGACTGCGTAACAGATACCGGAACACTCCCCAGCAGATCACATTCACATATGACGTAAAGGATGATGCGAACGTCACCCTTGGAAGCCCTGCGGAGATCACTAGCCGCGTTTTGACCGATGATACAGGCAACGCTCTGGCGACACAGATGCAAATTACGTCTGTAGAGGAGACAACCCCAGGCAGCCGACTTAGGGCAACAGCGCAGAGCTATCAATTTGACAAGAGATATGGTTTTATAACAGAAAATAGCCGTTCGGATTATGCGGCATCTACTGACGACGAGAAGGCGCAAGGAACCTATGTTGTTGACGAGGGGACGCTAGTCTTCGGCGACGGTTCCGGCCCGTATTTGATGTTCTAAGGGAATGACATGACGACATATAGAGCCATAGCATCGACTGAGGTGGACCCGGATAGCCCGGTTACTGCAACATTAATGGAAGCCCTCACTGACAACCCTACAGCAATATCTGAGGGGGCCAGCGGGGCACCATACTTGGGTTCGGCTCCGCATCCTTACGATGGTGTAACTGTTGGCGACGGGAACGACGGACTGCTGTATGATTTCGCTGTTGATGGGGCTGTTGCGTCCGTCCAAACTCCAAACTTTGAAAGCGGGTATAAATATACGATCAGAGTTGTTAACTCTAGCCATGCGGTCGCATCAAACCAGGACCTTGAAATAGAATGGTTTGAGACAGGGCCAACCCTTTTAGGGACAAGTACGCTTGTAGCGGCGGCAGTGTCAGCAGTAACGGCGGGCAGGGCTTCAGCCGACATGTACGCGGATGATTTCAGTTTGTCATTCCCCAGCACAATCGCGTCACAAGCGGTTAGGCCGGTTCTATATGGGGTAGTGCAGTACAGTCTAGGCGCGAATTTTGACGCAGGTAAAATATACATGTTCCGAGAACTTGACTATTCGGCTCTCCTGTGAAGTTAGGAAATGATGAAAATGACTGATATTTTTAAGCTGGTAGTCGGGTCAGACGGAAAACGAAACAAAGTGCAAATGAGCACTGAGGAACTTGAATCAATCGCAAGCCTTAAGCCTGATCTTATCACAGTGGACCAGGTGAATGATGAAGCGCAACGGCGCATTTATGCCGTAATGCCACAGCACAGGCAAGCCAACCTTACGGCGCGCGCCGTAATCTTGGCCGCTAAGGGTTCGATCAATTGGACAGAAGCCGAGGTTGCGGAATGGGCGGCGGGTTTGGCTCAATGGGTGGTTATCGATACCCTTCGAGGCCATTCAAACGACTTGAACTTGATGGACCCGATTCCGCAGGATTACGCAGATGATAAGTGGTGGCAGTAACGACGTAGCGGCCTATACCATCAGTGGATTATCTGTTATAACATAACGAACAAAGAGGGCATCATGGGTACGAAGGCACAGCTTGAATATCAGATAGTCGAATTGAAACAGTCCAACCGGACGCTTGCCCAGGTGCGTAAAGATCTGAAGCTTGAGCAAATCAAGTGTGCTGGCTTGCGGCTTCAGGTTGTTAAGGCGAATGAGGCGTCCAGTCGCGCTCAAGGGTTGGCTATGGATAGAGCTGATTCTCGTTCCGAGGCGGCGTCATTAAAGTCGAAGCTGGCGACTGCTGTGGATTGGCATCAACGTTACGTAACCGAGGCAGGCCCGCTGAAGTCTGAAAATGAGGCATTAAAGTCGAAGCTGGCGACGGCATTAAGGACGCATCAAGCCGATGCGGTTTCTGTTGCAGATCTAAAGGCCGAGGCGGCGTCATTAAAGTCGAAGCTGGCGACGGCATTAAGGACGCATCAAGCCGATGCGGTTTCTGTTGCAGATCTAAAGGCCGAGGTCACGGTATTAAAATCGAAGCTGGAGGCGGTGAGTAAAGAAAGAAAAGGGCTTTTGTCTGATGTTGAGTTGCTAAGTGCTGCCCTTGCGCACTCGGTTCGGGGGGAGTCTTCCAAGATAGCTGCGGCTGCTAAGGAAAGCGCAGATCTTAGATCCGAGGTCACGTCATTAAAGTCGAAGCTGGCGGCGGTTGGTTCAAGGTCTGGTAGCTCCGTTATTGCGGGGCTAAAGGCGGAGGTTTCCAGACTAAACCGGGAGCTTGCGGCAAAATGAGCCTAGCTCTTCCAAGCCGAATAGTCCTGTCATCTTCCGTGTCTAAGCCGGTATGCACAGAGGCAATAGCTGTAGATGATTTGCAAATAGTTAGGGTAGACACAATGGCCTGCTGCGTTAAGAAGATGAACCTTTGCATTGCGCAAAACTCAGATAAAACATTTCAATTCCAAGACACAACAGACGTTGATTTCAGTACCGCTACAGAGGTTAATTTCGACATCTGGGAAAGTATAAACGGGGCATCTGTCCTGAGTAAGAGCTTGACGGGCGGAGACATCACTGTTGCGAGCCCTAACGTGCTCCAGATGGCAATCACCGACACCGAAAGCGGCGCTATGTCCGCAACGCGAAAATATTGCGAATTGTGGGTAACGGTTTCCGGCGGGGATCGGTTCCCGGCTGGGGCTGGTGTGTTCCGGGTCATAGATACAAGGAAGTTTGACTAATGGCACTAGTAGGGTACAGAAATTGGGCGGTAACTGACGCGGGTGATACCATTGGGGCGTCGGCTGTTGAGGTTCGGAGAAAGTCGGATAACTCCCTGGCGGATCTGTTTACTGACGCGGGCGGCGGGACTGGTGTCGTTAACCCATTCACGGCTGACGCAGACGGGTCATTTGAGTTTTATGCTGACGGAGGACTATATGACCTCCTCGTCGGGACTGGCCCCTCGCAGGAAACAACGCCTCTCAGCCTAATCGACGCGGACGGGAATATTGCATTTGCCTCTAGGGCGGATGCCGAGGCATGGCGGGCAACAGGGGGAACGCTGGACGACGGCCAAAGCTTCTCAGCCGATGGCTTGATGTACAAGTGGGAGGCGGGATCAACATTATTGCCGGGGCTGCCTGATATTGTCGCGATAGATCCCACCGTGCCACATTTCATGCTGTCTACAGACGTGGACTCAGGAAACGCGGCATTCATTGCCATTGCAGCGGGCTTGACGGGTGTTCATATTGATTTGGAAGGTGCCACCTATGAAGCGGACACTATGCCAAGCACGAACTTTTTCTACAACGGCTACATTACACACACCACTGACGGCTATACTTTCGACGCGAATAGAAGCAGGTTTGGTCGGGTCCAAAATTCACAGGTTGCTTTAGGGCGGGATTGCGGTACAGCGTGGCCGAACTGGCCAAAGGACAATATACAAGCAACATCCGACACAGTAGCCATAGGGTCGCAGTGCCTTTCCGCGCAGACAACAGGCCGGAATAGTATTGCGATAGGTAATAAAAACCTAGAAAAATCGGTAGCGTCTCAGCACAATATCGGGATTGGTCTTAACTCCGTACGGTGGGCCAATAATACTGACAGTTTCGCCACCGACGAAGGAACTAGAAATGTAGGGCTTGGATCGACAACGCTGGCATTCGTTGAGGGAGGGGCTAGAAATGTTGCCGTAGGCCGGAACAGCGGGCAAACAGTCATGGGGACAGGTAACAGCTCATTTGGCCCTACCGCTAACGGTGGATACGCTCCGACGACTTGGGACGGTAACAACATCCACAACAGCAGTCCTCTAACGGCTGATTATGGGGTTGGGGTTGGGTTTCAAGCAGGGCAGTTTTCCAATAAAGATTACAATATCTGCATGGGGTATCAGGCAGGTCAAAACGCTGGCCTTAACGAGTTGCTTGCCATCGGTAAGGGTGCCGGGAAAAACATCGGCAGCACTCAGGGGTGCAACGGAAATACACTTGTAACCGGGGCCTCCCTGAACGGCACATACGTTGTTAGTGCCTCTACGATCGGCCACAAAGCTACCTGCACTCTGACTTCCCACGGCCTGTCAGACGGGTTTGTTGTCTACGTCACAATGACACCGACGGCAGAGTCCGCATATGCTGAACACCGGATGGTAGTTAGCGGGGCGACTGCAAACACATTCGTTCTTGAGAACAAGTATTGCGACGACGAACCTACAACTCTCGTCGGTGCGTTTGCCATTACGGAATACATCAACAACACACCAGCAACCGTTACCGCAGGAAATCTTGCTATCGGCTTGGGCGCTATGGATAACACAGTTGCGCCGGGACAGTACAACACAACGGTTGGCACTAATTCCTTGCAAGATGTCACTGGCCAATTTAACAGCGCCTTCGGATACCGGGCGTTGCAGGACGTAACCACAGGGGACGAAAACACAGGGCTTGGTAAGGACGCGGGGCGGAACATCACAACCGGGTCTGGAAATACTGCTGTGGGCAAAGGGGCGTTGCCCGGCATTGTCACGGCAGACGATAACACCGCGCTAGGAATTGGGGCTCTTGCTGGGTTAGTTACTTATACAAACAGTACGGGCGTTGGCGCTAATGCAGTTGTTGCCGGGAGCAACGAAGTACAGCTTGGGGACAGCGCCACCACAACCTACGCCTATGGCGCAGTTCAGAACCGGTCGGATGAACGGGATAAAGCGGACATCCAGGACACTATTCTCGGACTGACGTTTATCAATAGCCTGCGCCCTGTTGATTTCAGGTGGGATTACCGGGAAGACTATGACAGCGAGAAAGACGGGTCGAAGAAGCGCACCCGCTTCCATCACGGGCTAATTGCGCAAGAGTTGCGCGATACCATGACCTCGCTTGGCGTGGACTTTGGGGGCTTCCAGGATCACGCTATAGGCGGCGGCGAGGATGTGCTAACGGTGGGTTATGAGGAGTTGATAGGACCGCTAATCAAGGCGATCCAACAGCTATCCTCTCGCGTTGAGGAACTGGAAAATACCAATTCAAATTAACGACAGCCCGACCCAGGGCACAATGCAAGAGGTGCTTTAGTGACTGATAATTCAGACAGCCGACTATCGGTCCTTGAAACCGAGATGAAGAACGAGCGCAAAAACCGTGAGGATCTGGAGGCCAGGCTGGTGACGAGGATCGTGAAAACAGAAACGAACATTAGAAACGGCGTTTTTGCGGTTGTCGGTCTGCTGGTCAAATCAGCATTTGACTGGCTCAAGGGGGGCATGTGATGCACAATGCAATTGCAACCTGCATTACTGTGACGTCACTCAGTTTTGCTGCGTTGTCTGGCATCGGGACAGTTTCCAAATATGCCCAAGGCGATGCTATCTATGGCTATGCAACCAGATCCACACCTGTGCATCCAGGCGAGGTTGTGACTATAGAGTGGCACTTAACAAAATTAGTTGACTGCCCTGGCGAGTTTAGCCGGGTGTGGATTGGTCCTAACGGCTTTCGTGTCGTGGAATCGCAGCGCCATTCGTCAATTCCGATGAGCCCGAGTGAACAGATCTACAGGATACCAACTGAGATCCCGACATTGGCCCCCATTGGAAATCTTGAGCTTTATATTGAGGGCGAATATGATTGCGCCTCTGGGGTTCGGTATTATTCCATCGGCCCTGTCAATCTGATCGTGGAGGAATAGACCGGATGAGGCACATCAACGAATTGATCATTCACTGCACCGCAACCCGTCCCGAGTGGATGGCCGAGAAATCAGGGTGGGCCAAGCGCGATGAGATCCGCAACTGGCACCTTGCGCGGGGCTGGAATGATATCGGATACCATGATTTGATCGACCGAGACGGGTCTATTATTGTTGGCCGGCCAATTAACGTGATCGGGGCGCACTGCAAGGGGCACAACGCGGGAACCATTGGTGTTAGCCTGTTGGGCGGGCATGGGTCATCTGAGAATGACGCCTTTGCAGATAATTTTACCGCAGAACAAGACACTGCTTTGCGCAAGTATATCGAGCTGAAGCGGATGGAATACCCAAGCATAACCAAGGTATCAGGGCACAACGAATACGCGGCCAAAGCCTGTCCTGGCTTTCGTGTTGCTGAGTGGATCGGGGAATCGCCCATTGTGCGAACCCCGGAAGCGATTCAGGTCCACCACGAAGAGGCAGAACCACAGGGCATCATTGCCGCAATCATGGCATTCATTGCCGCGCTATTCGGAGGAAAGAAAGCATGAAAACCAAAATCAACCATCCCGCCCTATCCAAAATTAACGCAGCGGCGGGCCTCATGCTGGCGGTTGGCGTTGCCAATACTGCCGGATGGATTCCCGCAGACTACCAAACCCATGCACTCAGCGCGGCGACACTGGTAGGGCCTGCGGTGATTGTTCTATGGCGCACTTGGTTCACGGCTCCCTGATGTTCTGGCTGAAACTCCTCACAAGCAAGCTAGGGCGCGGCATTGCGCTTGCTGGGGCCGCTCTACTGGCAATTGTGACCTTTGGGGCGCTGAAGAAGAAACAGGGCCGCACAGAGGCCGAAACCGATGCGCTGCGTGATGGTGCTGAGAGACAGGAGAAGGGCCGCAATGCTGTACAAGATTTGCGCGATGCTGACCGTGACGAGCTTGATAGCCAGTTGCGAGACAACGACAGCGATTGGAAATAGCGGCTGCGTTGCCTACGGGGAAGCCAGGACGACAATTCCCCGTGACACTGGTTCGCTAGATGATACGTGGATGCGCTGGATCGTTACGACTGACACCCGCATGACTGCTGTTTGCCGCTAGGGCTCTATTCGTAGGGCGTGGCGTCCTTGGTGCACGGCTTAACGCACTTTACAAGCTTGCCGGTGTGGACGGTATCCCCGTCTCTTACCATAGCGCGCCCCGCCCACTCATGCAGTAAATCCCCTTGAGCATAGATTCCAGGGCTGGTTTCAACTGTTCGGATTGTCATTTCACATTTCTCCTACTAGCTTGCGTGTCTGTTCAATATACCCATAGTCTGGGCCGTGCCTCATTGCCCAAGTCAACTTGCCGCTGTGAATAGCCTCTTTGTGCGGGTAGTCGTGATGTTCTGCGCAAAGCGGAATCGTGTCAAAGTCGCTTTCCTTGCGTGACCCATACCTGCCATGAAAGCAGTGGTGTGCAATTGATGGCGCAGCGGCCCCACATCCCGGCACACAGCACGGCAACTGCTTTACGCGACCCATGTATGCATACCCGGCCTTGCCCTCACTGCTGGCGTGTTTCTTGCGACGCTTGGGGCTAACCTTGTTCATGGGCTTGCGGGGGGAGGTGAAGCCGGTGCGTTTCACAACTCAAACCACCCCTTAGTTCCCTCTCTGATCGTAAACCCGTAAGCACGGCAGTACAGGCTCCCGTCCCTGGCTGTCCTGACCCTCCTTATAGTTTGTTCAAATCCGAAGTCGAACGACGCATATCTCCATCCGAACAATGTCTTTCCTAGCCAAATCAACATCTCTGCTCATATCCTTGCAATTCGGGGTCGGTCAGATACACGCCTTGGCTGCGATACTCCCGGCCCATTTCATCCATGTAGCTTGTCAACTGCGGTACGGTCATCTTGCGCGTAAACGGTATGTCAAAAACCATGATAGCCTTGATCTTGGCGGCGTAGCTTAGGCTTTGGAAAATGTAATCGAAGGCGCTTGCCCATGCTTCATCACCGCGCATGATATCTAGGCCAAACTGCAGGTTGCACTCTGCCTTGACCTCGCGTTCTGTTTTGTCTCCGCAGTGCGCCGCAATCTCATTGAACCACATGTGAATAGTACGGTTCTGTGGGTTCGTTTTCTTAGCGCCTGCCGTCTGGGCTACCGTGATAGGTAGGGTTTGAGCAGTGAGAAACTTAACCCACTGCTCCAGGTCCTCCGGCGTTTTCAGTACCTTTGTGACCGTCTTAGCCATTACACCTCCTTGTCTGGGTCTAGCCCAAATCGACGGCAAAGCTGATACGAGTAGGTAGACCCAAGGCCGAACACATCAGCCACAACGGACCACCTAACCCGCTTCATTTGCTTGCGCTTGTACCCGCTGCGAACATTGGCGACAGCGCGACGCAACAGTTCTTCGTCGGGAATATCTGTAACTGAGTGTTCCATTACATGCCCATCGTCTCTTGATACAGCGACAGCATTGCGTCGGCCTCTGCCAGCTTGTCCGCATCAGCAGCGCGGCGCTTCACAAGCTCACTGATGGTTTTGACGCAGTAGCCTTGGCCTTTGATTTCGGCATTCAGCTCTTTCTTGTCGTCTGCAATCACCTTGGCGTCATCGTTCAGGCGCTCGATACGCTCGACATAGCTGCGAAGCTGGCCCTCTGTTGCTGATGTGGTCATGGTGTCTCTCCTTGTGTCATTGAATCAATCGCGCGCTGCATGTGAGCAGCCGCGATGGTGAAGCCCTGGCGGAATAGCCATAGCCGTTGGCGTTTCATGGTGGCCAAGTTACACATTCGCTAACTCCTCCTTGCGCCGGTCATACACTGTCTTTACCTCTAGCTGCATGGGCTCGGGAAGACCGGCCTTGACGCTGTTGAAGTTGCCGTTGGTCCACACGTTGTATAGGTGGCCTGGCTCTGCCTGATCGTTAAGCGCATTGATAAGCTCGTCACGCTTTCCGGTGTGGCCAACTGGCGTCGGCTGTGGTTCTGGTTCTGGTTGCTGTGACTCCTGCTGCGGATCTGGCTTTCCGATGATTTCTGGCCCCTCATCGGCATGTAGGTCGCCCTTGTGCCACAGGTCCAGCGCAGCACCAAACCGCATTGCAGCATTCCGCAAGGCATCGCCAATCAATTCCTTGACCGCATCGCCGCCCTTTTTGCCGTCAGCATTGCCATAGCCAAGGCGTGACTGGTCGCATACAGTGAGGCGTATCCACATGCCCCCGTTATTGTCCAGCATCGGCAAGCCCTGATCGTTGAATGACAGCGGCTCCCAGTTCCAGGCCGAATCGCACTCTAGCAGGCGGTCAGTTAAGGCCGCGTGACCAACGTAATCAAGATGCACCACATCCTTGTGATGCCAGCCCCCACAGATCTTGCAGCGAATGCCCTGTTTGTAATCCTGTTTAACCTTATCAGTCTGGGCGCGTGTCGGCTTTGGAAGCTTGGATATCTCGGAGCCCTTAAACGGTTCACGCATCAAGGCAAGCCCGGTTGGCTTAGGTGTATCAGTCATCACTTAGCCCTCTGGTCGGTAATAATGTTCTCGGACAGTGCTTTCATCGCAGCTGTTAGCGGGTTCATGAGGTCTACCTCAATGCCGATTTCATTGCCCTTGTCTATGAGCTCGGCCAGATCCCTCTGAAAGTCAGCCTTGGCCATATCTGATTTGCTGGGGAGGTTTGCGATGAACGTTGCAGCATCGGCTAGAACCCCCTCGAATGTGTCGGATGTCACTGTCCCGATCAAGTAATCCCAGCTTCCCCTCGAACGGTACAGGGCAATTGAGCACTCGCCGACGTTACTGACCTTGATTGTTGGGGGCAAGAACGGCTGTTCTTCGATCTTATCAACAAGTGCATTCGTGATAGCAAGCAAGCGCTCGCCAATTTGTTTCGGTGTCATCTCGTCTCTCCTATGTTGCCACCACCATACCACAACCGATAGGGCGTGCAAGGGTTAATCTACGTCAACCCCAACATATCCAATGAGCCAATCGTAGAACAGCGGCCAGCCCCAGCTTGCAACGCCAAGTGTCACCAGGCCAACGAGGCACATGGCAAGCAGCTTGCCGGAGTTGCGCTCTAGGAATGGACGTTGTTCACCGTGCGCCTTCTGATACGCTGCTTCCAGGCGGTCGGCGTTGCTCTGTTGCTTGCCTGCGAGGTAGTGTACTTTGCGGGTCATTGTGTCTCTCCTTGCTGTCTCTGCTGATCTATGAACCAAAGCGGTTCCATGTATCCCGGCTTGGCGCGTAGCTCGTCCATCTCGCGCTTCACCTTGGCGGCGTATGCGTCGGCCCGGATGTTGAACGCGGCCTTGCGCGCTGAAACCTTGGCTATCGTTTCGGCGGTCACCTCTGTTGCTGGCGGCATGGGAATGCGCTGCCCGGCATCCAGAGCCTTGCCTAGATCGCATGAGCACGACACGGCTGTGCCAAGCTCTGCGAATGGGTAGCCTGCTGCTCGGTGGCCGTTTCCAACGTATGTCATGCCGGTGTATTTGCAATTCACGCACATGCTCATCTCTCCTATTTCCTGCCACCACACTAGCCCCTCTCGATATATCCGTCAACATCTAATGTGGGCACAAATGCGCTTGACTTGTACCCACGCCGTATATAGTGTGGCGGTATGTTGAAGAGCATATTTATGAAGTACCGCGCCACACCAAAGGAGCGGGACCGCATCAAGAAGGCGGCGAAAGTAGCTGGAATGGGTGCTTCTAAGTTGCAGCGAGACGCAATCATGCGCCGCGTTGTGCGTATCGAGAAACAGGCCGCACGACAGCCAGAAGGAGAGAGCGAATGACTGACACGAACACAAGCGCGGGTTGGGGGTTTGACTATAACGACCCTGACGTTCTTGCGCGACAAAACACCACACCCAACGCAACATGCGATATCGACGGGGTGTTCTATGACCTTCAAAACGCTGTGCATGAAATCACCGCCCTAGCAGCCGAACGTGACAAGTTGCGCCAATTGGACGAAGAGGCCGCAACACACGTTGAGACTGTCATTGCAATGCGAACTGGGTTCACCGGCAACCCGCCCTATGTAGGATGGAAGGGCTTAGGTCTGGCGCTAACTGAGGCTCTGGACGAACGTGACGCCCTGCTAGACACACACACCGACAAGGCAGACGCTTGGGACGTGATGGCCAGGAAGAATGAAACCATCGCAGATCTACGTCTAGCCGTGGCAGAGGCAAGGAATGCGGCGCTGGATGAGGCTGCAATGGCCGCAATCATTCCATGCTGCGAGACGCGCCATGTGACGCTAGGCGACAAGGTGCGCGACGCCATACTATCCCTCAAGACTGGAGGCAATGAAAATGGGTAATTGGTTCGTGACAGCCAAAATAGACGGCACGGCGCATTGCTCGATTGAGGCCGACAGCATGGAAGAGGCATGTGAAAAAGCACTGACCTATGGTGATTGGGAGATTGAGGAATATGACATCAACACTGACGGTTATCGCGGCGGTTATATTGAAGCGGAAGAGGACAAATAAACATGGCCGGATCAGTCAATAAAGTAATCCTAATCGGCAACCTAGGAGCAGACCCCGAGGTGCGCAGCTTCCAGAACGGCGGCAAGGTGTGCAATCTGCGCATTGCCACTTCGGAAAATTGGAAAGACCGCAGCACCGGCGAACGCCGTGAAAAAACCGAATGGCACTCGGTTGCTATCTTTAGCGAAGGTCTGGTTCGGGTCGCCGAGCAATATCTGCGCAAAGGGTCCAAAGTTTACATTGAAGGCGCTTTGCAAACCCGCAAGTGGCAGGACCAATCAGGCAATGACCGCTACAGCACAGAGGTAGTTCTGCAGGGCTTCGGGTCTACGCTAACCATGCTAGACGGCCCAAGCGGTAACGGCGGCGGTCAAAGCAACCAGGGCGGCAACCAAGACGGTCAGAGCTATGGCGGTGGCGGTGGGTCATACGGTGGGGGAGGTGCGTCCCAAAATATCGATGACGATGAGGTGCCTTTCTGACGGAATGTCTTTACATATACCGTTGTAGGTATACAGTGATAGCATGGAAAACAAAACATGCAAAAAGTGCGGCGATGAAAAGCCATTGGCGCACTTCTACAAGCACCCGAAAACAGCAGACGGGCGAGCAGGCTCATGCAAGGAATGCAACAAGGCTGCGACCCGTGAAAACCGAAAGAAGAACGCGGATTACTATCGAGAGTATGACGCTAAAAGGTTCCAAGACGATCCAAAGGTGCGGGCGAGACACAAGAGATACCAAGCCACCCCAGCGGGCAAGGAATCCGTCAATAAGTCACGCAAGAAGTGGCGGGCTGAGAACCCAGATAAGCGGGCCGCTCATGTAATTCTTGGCAACGCTGTGCGTGATGGTCGGGCGTTCAAGCCGGATACATGCGACGATTGTGAGCGCACCGGAAAACTACACGGCCACCATGAGGACTATTCTAAGCCCTTAGACGTTGATTGGCTCTGCCCTACCTGTCATCGGAGACGACACGCATAACACCAACGGGGCCAGTGTATAGCTGGTCCCAGTATAGGAGAGAGGCAATGACCCTCAAAATGGTAGACATCCCCAAGGTTGAACGGTTCAACGCCTTGCACAACATCGAGAGCTTCGCAGCGGAATTTCCTGACCGGATTGGACCGCGAGATAACTGCGCATACAGGTCTAGGGTGACCGGGTTTTGCATGTGGGTTTACCGGACCAAGGGGGGTATGATTGTAGCGAGAGGAGAGAGGCCATGATTAAGCTAACCACTATCCGAGACACAGCATATGCAATGAGGCCCGAGGCCCGCGCCGATTACCTGATGGGCATTATCGAGGACCTGCACCCGGTGATGTGCGGTTCGGATCACGCGACGGATGCATGGGGGCTGAAGATGCTCCCAGCAGAGCGAATGCTTCTATGCACTCTTTACGACGCGGCCCCCAGGTGCTTATCCCACTACCACCTACACGGGATTGTCTGCGCCAAACTGAACAGCACCGAGCGCACCCAAGTGAAGCTTATACATGTTTGCGTGTCCAGACTTCGCAAGCGTCTACCCGCTGCCTTTGGCCGGGTCGTGACGCACTGGGGGCGCGGGTATAGCTTTGAGAGGACCGCGCTATGACCGAGGAGGATAGGGCGCGCAAAATCAACTCAATCGCCTGCCTCTGGGAGCTTAAGGGCTATGAAGATCAGGCTAAGAAACGCGGGATATCGCCCGAAGAACTGAAAGCCCTGCACGACAGAACGACACAACTTACACCGAAAAAGCGAGGATCAAGGAGATGATTGACAGACTTACCAAAACAGACGCGGACAAGCAAGTTGAAGCCAAGCTTTGGGAGGCTCAGAGCGTGAGGTAATACGAATAGCGCGCGAATTTACCGCAGCAGAGAGCTCCGGCATGGCGACCGAGGAGGAGCTGCTAAACCACTACAAGGCTCGCGGGTATCCGAAGGGGATTATTCGTGGCGTAGCTGGGGCCGTAAAGCCAGAGACAGTCGAGCGACGCCTTGAGGCATACAGGGGGAAGATCGGGCTATGAGCGCCACATGGCACAAGGCCCAGATCATGGCCCATTTCCGCAAGGGCCTTACCCTAACCCATCGGGAAAGCTCCAGGCTGTTCGGCAAGGACCGTCTGGCAGCGCGCATACAAGAGCTAAGAGAGGATGGGCACGACATCCTAACAACTATGGTAGACAACGGCAACGGCGGGCAGCATGGACGGTACTCGCTGATTAAGGAGAAGCCCAATGGCACGTAACAAAGACGTAGAAGGACCAATCCAGAAATCAATCTACGAGGGCCTGCAACGGCAATACCCCAAGGCGCTGATCTTCTCTGTCCCCAATGAGCTAGCGTCTAAGGCTGGCGGGGGCAAGGATGGCAAGGCCCGTCAGCAAATGATCCGCAACATCCAGGCAAAGGCCAAGGCGATGGGGATGCTTCCCGGTATGGCGGATCTGTGTATGTTGCTGGAGGGCCTATTCTTTGCATTCGAGGTCAAGGCCAAGGGGAACTACCAACAGCCCAACCAGAAGGACGCACAGGCGGTCATAGAGGCAAATTGCGGCTATTACTTCGTTGTCCGGTCTGTTGATGAGGCTATCGATGCGGTTCGCGGTGCCGTGCAGGTGACCGACATAGAGCACCGTGGCAAGATAGGCTGAAAAGGAGAGCCCGCCAGCAGGGTTTAATCTGCGGCGGGCCAGTAGAGAGACATACCAGGAGAGGAGAGTCCCCTATGTAATAGCGTAACGGCGGGGGTGGGTCAAGCGCGACAAGATGCAAAAGGATTCCCGGCCATTCTGCTAGGGTCGCCGCGCTTGGGAGGATGCAACATGGATTCGAACCAATACACTCCTACGGTCCTTGGCCCGCGCCATCACGGAGTCGAACCGTGCAGTGACCTTGATTACATCCACCAAAGGGCGGGTAGTTTGAGCGCGGGCAGGGCGTTAATCCTGCGTCCGTACACCAAGGTCAGTGTTCCTTACCCCTCTCGACGGGCGTCTGGTACGGTCTGTGACGACTCAATGCGTGTCTACTTTCCACGCCGCCGCTCTCATCAGCACCCTACACCAACACAGTCACCAGAGCAAGTGGGGCAATGAAGAAGGCCCGCCGGAATTAACCAACGAGCCTTGCAATTCATCCTTTACCTTGCAACGCATCCCGTGTAGGGTGAGGTATGGAAAGTACAAAAGCAAAATACACTAGGTTCGCAGAGTGCGGGTATTCCGTAAAAGAAACAGCGGATGCTTGTGGGGTCAGCACCCAAGGCGTGTATGAGGTGGCCAAGAGGTACGGGATCAAATTTGAAAACAAGAGATCTCGATCAGATGCCGACTTGATTATTTCCCTGCATGAATCCGGTCTAACAAATCCAGAAATAGCTAAAGAAATTGGTGATCCTGTGGATAGGATTAAGGGGTTTCTAAGTTACAGGGGGTTCAAGCCGAATAAAAAGCCTGTGAAGTTTCTCGGTCCTTACCCAGATCCTAAAGATAAGAGGCGGTTCAGTCCTGCCGAGATTAAAACGAAATTCGGATACTGCCCTAAGACTGGTATGGTTAGGGATAAAGATAAGGGCGGAAATCCCTGTGGGTACATAAATTCCGCTGGATATATATACGTTAGGTACAAAGGCATTAATTTACTGGCGCACAGGATTGGCTGGGTTGTTCAGCATGGAGGCTGGCCAGATAACGTGATTGATCACATTAACGGCGTGAAGACAGACAACAGATTTTGCAATCTTCGGGATGTAACACAAAGTGAAAATTCGAAAGCATATGCGAGAATGAAGAAAGCCCAAGAGGTGTGACCCTCCTGAGCTTAAATGTTATTAGCAACGAGTGAAATCGCTGGGTATGTTCTAGCATTTCCGCCAAGAACTAGCAACACCCGGCCTTATCAGAGGTCAAAGATATGCCAAACGAATACCCCGAACTTGAAAACTGCCCCTTCTGTGGTGGCGACGATATTGCACCAGAGGTTAACCATGAACGTGACCACGCGCAGTCTAGGTGTGGTGGATGCGGTGCCTGTGGCCCGATGGCCGACCAGATTGGGAACTACAAGCGGCCCGCAGAGGCATGGAACACCCGCACAGCACCACAGGTAAAGCCGCTGGTGTGGGGCGATATGGAGTGGGATCAAGACGAATACGGTTGCCAAGAGTGGGGTGAATTTACGGGAGGTTTGATTTCTCTGAGCGAATGCCACACCTATGCAATTTACCAGCATTCAGATTGTGAATACATGTGGACGTCTGGAACGCTGCACAACATGCGATATTCGACATACCGGCCACTTAATGACCCCGACTGGGTTCCCGTAATACCTTGGTACTCCACGCCAGATGGGGCTAGAGAAGGCGCGCAAGCAGCCCTTGCAGCGCATGTCGCAAGCCTCCTAGCAGCGCATGTCGCAAGCCTCCTAGCCTAACACATAGAGCCGACCTGTTAACGCGGGTCGGTTTTTCTACGGCTGGTGACTTTGCAACTTAGCAACCTGGACTTTGCAGATTTACAGTTGAGGATTTACTGGGGAAGTGGATGCCCGTCTAGGGGTCGAACCTAGATTTGCTCAGTCAAAGTGAGCCGTCCTGCCATTAGACGAACGGGCAATGGAACCGTGTGTGGGATTTGAACCCACTCCTGCCGAGTCACAGTCGGCGAATGCTACCCTTACACCAAGCACGGCATGGTGGGTTTCCGAGGACTTGAACCTCTCGTTACCCAGCCCCTACGTTTTACAACAACGGTGTTACAGACCGCCAAGAGGATAGAAACCCTGGTACGCGCCCTCGGAGTCGAACCGAGATTCACGAAATTTTAAGTTTCGCTGCGTTGCCTGTTAGCATAGGCGCGCATGGTACGGGCGGGGGGACTCGAACCCCCAAAACCCAGCTTCTAAGGCTAGTACGCTATTCCAATTACATCGCGCCCGCACATCTTTGGTCTGTGTTGCAGGGTTCGAACCTGCGACCTTCGCATTCCAAGTGCGACACTCTGCCAGACTGAGCTAAACACAGATTATTTTATATGGGTGGTTTGAAACTCGCTCTGCTTTCGCTGCACCCACTGGGCGCAATTAAGCACCCGACTAGATCGGTAGTGGATACTGTTGGAGGTGATGAGCTAAAGTTTTCATAGCGCCCTTATACCCGCATCCGAATAAAGTGGCAACCCATCGGATAATTCATAATGTGGGCCTATGTTTATGAATAACTCGCAAGTTGCCTTGGCTTGGGAAGAATGGTACATGTAAAAGCGGCGGCGCGATCCGGTAAGATCAAACGCCGCCTTGGACGACACGAAACTTTGGAGGTTTCAACGTGTCATCGACTGAATGTATAGGCCAAAAAGCCGAACCATTCAACCCAGAACCTCCCGGAATAACGCAGTGGCCTTCATACTTGGTAGCGCTGCGTCTGACACTACCAGGGCGTTGCTAGTTAAGCCTCGCAAAGCGCCCGCACCAATCATTCACACTTCGGTGTGTGGCCCAACGGTGTAAGCGAGGGACTGCCCCAATAGGCGGTTAGAAAATGGGTCCGGGGTGTGTGTTGGTGAATGCACCCTGTCAATATCGTGGCGGCTCAAGGCTCTAAGGTTTGATGCAAGATCACGTGAGACAGTTGATACTGGTCGAGTTTCATTCTCAGGCCCTAAGTATCATTCTGTCTTTCGGACGACTAAGGATAAGGTTTGATATAGGAGATACAGCAGATGACACAGCAACTGATAGAGATGATCACCAAAGAGAAACTGATGCTGGCGTTTAGAGAGGTTTTCGATGCTGGCAGGGAGCAGGGCGAATGCTCCGCTCTTCAAATGTACGGGACACCGCTTGACGACGTTGCCTTTGTGGACTTCTTTGCAGATTGGAATACCGACGATGCCAAGAACGCATTGTCTATTCTCAGCACTGTAACAGAAGAACTAGACGCAGCTAAAGCGGCTATGTGTGGTGATGAACAGAAGGAAGAAGATCGACGCCGAGAAAATTACAGATTCGAGCAATCATTTTTCAACCAGGGTTAACCCACCCCACTACAGTAGTTAGAGAGGAATAGAGGATGTATGTAGGATTTTGGATATTCCCAACACTGGTCACAATTATAGGGGCAATACTAGCCTCAAGGGTGCCCACTGGTGGTGATTACAACTTTATGCCGGGCCTAGCTTGGTTGGCGTGGGCGGTTGTGTCTGCGATAGTTTGGATGATGTATGGTGTATCATGGCTATTCTAACCCCCCCCCACCCACCAGGGATACACAAGAGAGGATAGAGAATGAGTAAGGAATACATTGCGGCTGCGGCGATTCAGGTTGAAGGCGTAACTATCAGCCTTCCCAAGCCCG
>Ga0209345_10001613_pt1 | contig 26588 bp, 23 predicted proteins | sample Cruoilmetagenom7_FD_187294 | JGI IMG/M metagenome (GOLD analysis project Ga0209345, IMG submission 187294) | Oil polluted marine microbial communities from Coal Oil Point, Santa Barbara, California, USA - Sample 7 (SPAdes) (version 2) | ecosystem: Environmental > Aquatic > Marine > Oil seeps ...
GTTTTGAGCATTTCAAGACGGATTTATGGGGAGCAAAAGGAGAAGATTCGGATGGGAAACCGGTTGACTTTGGAATGATAGCTGGCGCATTGGTCAATGCAAAAGATATTGTAAAATCCATATACACCGCAGATGTCCCATGGCCTGAAAAGATAACATCACCAGATGAATTCATTTTTTACAGTAAACTACCTCAGGCCTTATCAACTGAAGCTGAAATAATGACAAGGTACAATACAAATGAATTAGATGGTGATAAATATTGCATTAAGAGGGTGCATGTTACTGGAGGAACTAACGGAATACTTATTAGCCATCTATTTAAATATCGTCCCTTCACACCATCTTTTATCGGACGAGCAGAAGATCAGGCATTTATTATGTCATGTTTTAGTGAAGAAAAATCAAGTCTTTCCTACCTACACAAAAATGGTCTTATAATGAGACACGATAAAGAAATCTTTGCAGGTGAGGCTATTGAAAAAGCTTATACTGGCAAACTTCTTGGAGATTTTATACGCATTTTGTATTTTTCAGCATACGCAAAGGTTTTATCTCCCGATTTAGATAAAATAAAGAATGAGCTTGATCCATTTACAGGCTGTTTTATATCAAAAATTTCTCTTACTGTTATATATTTGCGTTTTGCGCTGAAGGCTGCTTCATTTTTTAATAATAATGAATACAATCAAGGTTTAGAATTTATTAGATCAGGATCAAAACGTATAAAAGATGCGCTCCGTTTTATAGGCAATGATGAGCGTAGCAACTTAAAAGAGCAATATGAAAGAGAAAAAACTGGTTGGAATATATATTATGATATATTATTGAAACTTAAAGGTGAGATACATAACAGAAATAAATTTGCTTGTGAATTACAAAAAAAAGCTGAAATTATTATTGAAAATTGCAAGATATCTTTTGATTCTGCAGATAAATGATTTTCAATAATAATTTACAGCAATATCAGGTGCTTTTATGGATACATTAAAAATTGAAAAACTTATTTATGGTGGCAAAGGACTTGCGAGAGATGGAAAGGGGGTTATATATTTTATCCCACTTGTAATACCTGACGAAACGGTAGAAATAACTGCTTTTAAGAAGAAAGGCTACTATGAAGCGGAACTAACAAAAATAATTGACAAAAGCCCTATAAGAATTACCCCCCCCTGCAAATATTTTGGTATCTGTGGTGGCTGTGATTATCAATATATTCCTTATAATGAACAGCTAAATTTTAAAAAAGATATTCTTGAAGAGACCTTAAAAAGAGTTGGCGCCCTTGAAGTAAGTATATGTGATATAATTCCTTCAAAAGAATCATTTGGCTATAGGAACAGAGTCCAGCTTAAGGTGGATCATAATGTATTAGGTTTTTATAAAAGAGGTAGTCATGATATTGTTGATATAGATAAATGTTTATTGGTAAAAGATGAAATAAATGATACATTTGGAATCATAAAAGATTTTTTGAAAAATACTCCTCTGAACTCTTCCAATATACATATCTATTCATCAGATGAACAGAAGATCCTCTTGACATTTATTTTTGACGAAAAAGTTGACATACCTGTAAAATCAATTGAAAATTTTTATTCACAATATAGTAGCAAATTTATTGGCATATGCATTTATAAGAGTAAGATCAATAAAAGTAAGCAAGAACACCTTTCTCATATTAAGACATTTGGACAAGATTATCTGTTTGAAAGGGCAGGCGATATAACATATAGAGTAAGCAGTGGAGACTTTTTCCAGGTCAACAGCTTTCAGGTAGAAAATCTTATAAGTTATATAACAAATTATATAAAAGAGAAACATTTCAGTAAGATTATAGATGTTTATTGCGGTGTCGGCACACTGACAATTCCGGCTTCTAAATATGTAAAAAATGTCATCGGTATAGAAGCGAATAATACTGCCATAAAGGATGCGAATTATAATAAAGACTCCAATAAAAGCTATAATATTGATTTTTTGAACAGAGATGCAGAAAAATCGGCAGAATTTATTGAAAAAGAGCAACCTGACTCTGTTTTTTTTGATCCTCCTAGAACAGGTATAAAAACATCTCTGTTGGAAAAAATTTGCTCTCTAAAATCTTTAAAAAGTATTGTTTATATCTCCTGTGAACCTCCCATACTAGCAAGGGATTTGAAAACACTAACTGAGAAGGGATTTAAGATAAAAAAAACAACTTTACTAGATATGTTCCCACAAACTTACCATATAGAAAGTATTACAATTTTAGAAAGATAATACCCTCATATATTATAAGGCTATTAGATTATGAGCTTGTTATTTTATGATTAGGCGTGATTGTTTTGTCATTTTTCTACTAATGGCTCTACACTATCAATAATCCAGCTAAGAGCTGCCTCTTCCCATTTAGGATTCTCTGTTGCATTTATGTTACGTTTTACCCTATGTATAGCAATTTTATGTGCAGGATCTAAAAATTGTACTTTTATAACGTCATTATTAAAAATCAACACGGAACGTTCCATCCCTTTTAAATTATACAATATCTGTCCTTTTTTCAATATTGTTTGAGAATCCAGAGGTAAAGGTTCAAGCTCCCTTGCATCTACAAGAACCCCAAACGCTCCACGCATAGAAGACAATGCTTTTTCTGAATCTTTTACCCAATTACGCATCTCTTCAGACTTTAAAAAACCTTCAAATACAATTTTAAACCCATACAGTGTTTTTTCTATACTGTACACACTACACCATTATTTATTATAACAGAGTAATGGTGGTTTGTAAAGGAAAATTTTTTTAGTTGTGTTTAATAAAACAGTATTTTATGAGCAACGATATATAATGAATAATACAAACAAATCATCTTTCTTTGATTGTTAACAAATCTTTTTAATGGTAAAATAAAACTATGGAAGATTATAACAATAAGGTAAAAGCCGCCTCAGAAGCCCTAGTGTCCTCGAAGATTATTGTCATTACGGCGGGTGCTGGAATGGGAGTTGACTCTGGGTTGCCAGATTTCAGAGGAGATAAAGGTTTCTGGAATGCATACCCTATGTACGAAAAGCTTGGCATTAATTTTGTCAACGCGGCCAATCCAGATCATTTCTATCGTGACCCTAAATTTGCCTGGGGTTTTTACGGGCACAGGCTTAATTTATACAGGGATATATCTCCACACAATGGATTTAACCTGATAAAAAAATGGATTGAAGCATTGAATATTAATTATTTTATTGTTACCTCTAATGTTGATGGACATTTTCAAAAAGCTGGTTTCTTTGATAAAAATATCTATGAAATACATGGTTCAATACATTATCTGCAGTGCCTAAAACCGTGCTGTGATATTGTATGGAAAAACAATGAGCATATACGGATAAACAAAAAACATATGCAAGCCAAGAATATTCCATTCTGTCCATATTGTAATGGTATAGCCAGACCTAATATACTGATGTTTGGTGATTATTCATGGGTACCTGATATCAGCCATAAACAGTCTTTAAGGTTTAACGCTTTTCTAGAACGATATAAGGGTGAAAAAATATCTGTCATAGAAATAGGTGCAGGTATAGACGTCCCTTCTATTAGATATATAAGTGAAAAAATAGAAAATATAGCTGATACAACTGTCATAAGAATAAACCCAAGATATCCGCATATAGCCCCCCCCCATATAAGTATTGAGGGGTGTGGACTCAAGGTAATAACAGATATTGATCATCATCTATTTAATTAACATGGATAAAACCAATAGACTATTATTTGGTTAAGTATTATAATATGTTGAATATACCATTTAGTTATTGCAGGTACTATATAGCTTGAAGATTTGAAGAAAATAATGTACATGAAAAGATGAAGTTGCTAAGAAATCTATATATCGTGTTAGTGGCAGTAGCCAGTTTGTTTTTTTTCTATCTGGTTTACACTCCATGTGCTTTTACAAAAGATTATGATATCAAAGATTCTGACCCAAAAATTATTGAACCCCCTGAACCAAGACCCCCTATGATGACAGAGCCAAAAATACCGGAACCAGTAGAACCCATACAAGAAAGTCATAATTTGCAAGAAACTTTTGAACCAACACCACCAGTCCCCCCTACAGTGCAATGGAAAGGTTTTTTACACCCCCCTGCCCCTGACGAACCTCTTGAACCAGGGCCAAAAACTGCTTTGGAGCCTAAGCCTAGACAATTGATGGAACCTCTTCCTGAATATGAAGCACCACCTGAACCACTTTAAGTTACTTTTAAAAATATTAAAATATTTTGGTGATTTATTTGATAGATGATAAAATATTAATCTACAAAATTATTGATTTAGCACTGGAAGAAGATGGACCTGATATTACCTCTGAAGCTATCTTTTTACATAATGAACAGATTGATGCTGCTTTTTATGCAAAATCATCAGGGATTATTGCAGGATTGGATATAGCCGATAAAATCTTTAAAAAAGTGGATGCTTCAATTACTTTTATGCCCACACTTCATGATGGAACAAAGGTTAAAAAAGGTGCTAAAATAGCCGATGTACATGGTCCTACCATAGCCATATTGAAAGCTGAAAGAGTAGTGCTTAATTTTATGCAGCGCATGTCCGGGATAGCTACAGTTACAGCAAGATACGTAAAAAAAGTTAAAGAAACTGGTGCTAAAATCCTGGATACTAGAAAAACAGCTCCTGGGTGCAGGATATTGGATAAATATGCAGTGCGTATAGGAGGAGGAATCAATCACCGTTTCGGTTTGCATGATATGGCCTTAATCAAAGATAATCATATTGATAAAGCTGGCTCCATAACAAAGGCTGTTATGGACATAAAAGAAAAAAACCCTACAATCACAATTGAAGTGGAAACCAGATCTATAGAAGACATTAAAGAATCTTTAGAACTTAATATAGATAGGGTTATGCTGGATAATTTTTCTATAGAAGATACTGCTAAGGCAGTTGCCCTTGTGGGCTCAAGAGTACCTTTAGAAGCTTCAGGCGGTATTACACTAAAAACAGTCAAAAAAATTGCCCAAACAGGTGTTGATTTTATTTCTGTAGGGGAACTGACACATTCAGTAAAAGCATTGGATATATCCATGAAGGTGGTGAAATAGGATGACAGAAGATAGAGCAAGGCAAATTATTGCTAAAACAAAAAAAGAAATGGGGAAAGAATTGGTCATCTTGGGCCATCACTATCAATGCGACAAAGTTATAGAGTTTGCAGATTATGTGGGTGACTCATTGGAGCTAGCCAGAAAAGTATCTCAAATGAGGGATGCAAAAATTATTATATTTTGTGGTGTATATTTTATGGCTGAAACAGCTTCAATACTTGCCCCTGATAAATATGTTTATATCCCTGATGAAAAAGCAGGGTGCCTTCTTGCAGATATGGCACCCATAGAGCTGGCAAATAAAGCATGGGAAACAATTATAAAATATGCAACTAATATAATCCCCATTACATATGTAAATTCTTCAGCGGAAATAAAAGCGCTATGTGGAAAAAATGGGGGATCTGTTTGTACTTCCGGCAATTCAGCTAAAGTGTTCAAGTGGGTTTTACAACAAGACAAGAAAATCTTCTTTCTCCCAGACAGAAATCTTGGAAGAAACAGTGCACATGCTTTGGGTGTACCTGATAGCGAAATCATTGAATGGAACCCGTATCTCCACATGGGGGGGCATAATATAAAATCTATACAAGATGCCAGAATAATCCTTTGGAGAGGGTGGTGCCCTATCCACTGGCCTACATTTACTACTTATGATATAGACAATATAAGAAAGTCATTTCCAGGTATAAAGGTAATTGTACACCCAGAAGCTGATCCAGAAACAATAAAAAATAGTGATGCATCAGGTTCTACCTCATCAATCATTAATTTTATAGAGGAACAACAACCTGGGAACAAAATAGCAGTTGGCACTGAATTTAACATGGTAAACAGACTTGCTCAAAAAAAAGAGGGCATGGTGGAAATATTGCCACTGGATAGAGTAACATGTGAGGATATGGGGAAAATAACTCTGGAGAAATTGGCTGAATGCCTAGCCAACCTAAAAAAGTGTAATCGGGTTATAGTCTCCCCGTCAGTTGCTAAGTATGCAAAAAAAGCTCTTGAAAAAATGCTGAGGATATAAATATGGAGAACATACGTGAAGAAACAGAATGTTTAGTAATAGGAACAGGAATCGCAGGATCAGTATGCGCTCTTATTGCTGCCAGATCCGGATTAAAAGTTACCATCATAACCAAGCGTTCTGATCCATCACTAACAAATACATCGCAGGCACAAGGCGGTATAATTTATAAGGGAGTCAACGACAACCCCGAACTCCTCAAAAAAGATATCCTTAACGCTGGCAGAAATATTAACTTTATTAATGCTGTGGATTTTTTAGCTTCAAAAGGCCCCAAAATTGTCAAAAAAATTCTTATTGATGAACTCAAAATAAATTTTACTCATATAAGTGGATCTCAGGAAGAGGATTTTGACCTCACTAAAGAAGGGGGCCACTCTATGAAACGCATTCTTTATTATAAAGATCAAACAGGAAAAATAATAGAAGAAACACTTCTGAATCATTTAAAAAAAGAACCTAATATAAGAATAGTAACAAATTCTACAGCTATCGATCTTATAACGTTACAGCATCATTCATCTGACACACAGGTTAAATATGCTTTAAACGATAGATGCCTGGGAGCTTATATACTGGATAACAAAACAAGAGAGGTGCATACCGTACTTGCCCAATACACAGTCTTAGCGACCGGTGGACTGGGAGATATTTATCTCCACTCTACAAACGAAAAAGGAACAGTAGGAGATGGCATGGTTATGGCCAAACGTGCAGGGGCAAGATTAGTAAATATGGAATTTGTTCAATTTCATCCTACAACCTTGTATGCCCCAGGGGGGAAGAGATTTCTCATTTCTGAAGCTGTACGCGGTGAGGGAGCGCGTCTAAAAAACATTCAAGGCGATCTTTTTATGCAAAAGTATAATCAGGAGTTTAAGGATCTTGCTCCAAGAGATGAGGTAACCATTGCAATATGGGAAGAATTAATAAGAAACAAGAATGAATATGTGCTTCTTGATCTAGCAAACTACGTAAAAGAAGATATTAAAGATAGATTCCCAAATATATATGCAGAATGCAAAAAGATAGGGATCGATATTACAAAAGAAGATATCCCCGTAGTACCATCTGCTCATTATTTTTGTGGCGGCATCAACGTAGATAATTGTGGCAGGACTACAATAGATGGGTTGTATGCTATAGGGGAGGTTTCATGCACAGGCTTGCATGGAGCTAATAGACTGGCTTCCACTTCATTATTGGAAGGGTTAACATGGGGATTTTACGGCGCTAAGGATATCACAAACAGGATAAATAGTGGTGAAACGGTTAAAGAAAAGATTATGTATACTTTGTTTGATTGGGTTCCAACCGGCACAATAGAAAACGAGGACCCTGCGCTTATAGCACAGGACTGGATGTCTATCAAAAATACCATGTGGAATTATGTAGGAATAGTACGCACTATTCCAAGATTAAAAAGAGCTATAGAAGACTTGAGGCACATGTATCTCAGAATAGAAGATTTTTACAAAGGAACTATCGTTTCTAAAGATATTATAAGTTTATTTCATGGCGTACAGTCAGCTATAATGGTAGCCGAAGCAGCACTTAGAAACAAAAGATCGATAGGATGCCATTACATACAAACTCAACCTCGGGCGAAAACGCCTTCTGAAACTATAGCTCAAAATATCTAACCTTTTAAACCTATTGTCGTATCCCCGAGTGTAAAGAACTGTTTAGCCTGTTTAAAAATATTATCACTCTTTACCAGTTTTTCTAAGTACCCGAAATTGCCATAAAATTATTGCAAAATACGTAACTGTCATAGTTAAGGAAATTAAACAAAATATACAATAACCACTTATTATAAATATCTGGTGGTACAAAAAATATAGAGAGAACAGAAGTCCAATAAAAGATATAAAAATGGGATAAGCAATATATTTCGCAGATTTAAGTAAGAATATTGAAAAGATAACCAGACTCAGGTAATAAAAAATCCCATACATAGAGATATGAATGCCCAAGATCATTAGGGATTCATCCCCACAATTATCAGAACAAATATTCCCAAAAAATTGAAATTCCGGGCCAACTAGTGTCAAATATAATGCATCTACAAAACCAATAATAGCGAGAATGATTAATACAAAATAAATGGTTTTTTGTTTCATATTATCTCCATAATATAAGTATAATTATTTCAATTGCCTAGCACCATAAATATTCCACTACTGAATCAAAAACACGTTCTCCTTTGTCCGAAAGCAGTAAATTTCCTTTACTAAAATAAAGAAGTCCATCTTCAACCAGATACTCAATCTTTTTAATTATTTCAAACGGAATTTTTTTATACCTTTTCTCTATCTCCAATAAATCTATACCACCCAGCATCCTTAAACCAAAAACAATATGCTCCACTGCAGCCTCCAGATTTGACAGCTGTAATGAATTATCAAATGATAAGGGATTTTTTGTATATTGTTCGATATCCTTGCATTTGGCCTTTCTTATCCTGCCCGTATCTGTATTTGTCATAGAATGAGCTCCACAGCCGACACCTATATAGTTCTCCATAAGCCAATATCTCATATTATGTTTACAGTTATGACGATCCCTTGCAAAATTTGAGATTTCATACTTTCTATAGCCTCTTTCTTCTAAATAATGTTTTATAAATGAAAATTGATAAGGATTCCCTTCATCTTTTTTATCAAAAGCTGTCAAAAAATCTGTGTCAAAGGCATATGAATAAGCTGATATATGGCCTGGTGACAGAGCAATAACATCATCTAGGGTTTTTTTTATTTTATCAAAGCTTACCGTTGGGATATCATATATAATATCCATTGACATCTCATCAGCATTAAACAATTTACATATATAATCAACTGCTGTGTAAATCTCTTTTTTTGAATGAATTCTGCCTAAAAATTTAAGTATTTTATTATCTGTGCTTTGAACACCAAGGCTAACTCTACTTACACCAAAAGATTTAAGAAGCTCTAGATAGTTATAGCTTACACTTTCAGGATTTAACTCAAAGCTAAACTCTTCACTCCGATATGTTACCGATCCAAAAAGTTTAGCAAGGAACTTATCCATCAACCTAACAGGAATTATCGATGGTGTCCCTCCCCCTATGTATATAGTATCAATAAGAGGGTTGTTATAAGAAGTGATATCTACAATAACTGCATCCAGATATGCCTCCATTAAGTCTGCAGAAAACTCACTTATTGAATAAAAATTACAATAATTACATTTCTTTTTGCAAAAAGGAACGTGTACATACAAACCCGTCATATAAAATTCCAAAATACCCAAACAAAAAATATGGAGCAGCTTTTATAAATAAAAAGATAGTTCTGATGTTTCACAGATGATCTTCACATATTCTTTTGCAGCCTGCCTCTTCTTTATATACTTGGGTACCATAATATAACCGCTAAATTTTTCATCTGTATAATCTTGTGTAATAATAGAAAAAATTATCCATAACCTATAAAATCCCTTTGCCAAAGATAGAAACAGCTAATTCCACAGCAATGAGCGCAGTACGATTACGCACATCGAGCATAGGATTTATTTCCACCAAATCCATAGAAGAGAGAGAACAGGAATCGGCTACAATTTCCATAAACAGATGAACTTCTCTGTATGTTATCCCCCCATTTACAGGTGTGCCCACTCCTGGAGCATACATAGGATCTATACTGTCCATGTCTAGACTCACGTGTATATCAGGAAGATGGCTCAAATGTTTTATCGCTCTATGCGCAACCTCACTAATACCCAATTCATCAATATCGCGCATGGTGTAAACTTTTATATTACTAGTTTTTAACAATTGCTGCTCTTTGGGATCCAAATTACGAACAGCAATTAAAACAACATTTTGCGGCTTTAGTTTTGCTCCTTTTCTCCCGATATTTACCAGTTCAGGTTCACCATTCCCTATGAGAGATGCCAAAGCCATGCCATGTACGTTTCCAGAGGTTGATGTTTCTGAGGTATTGAAGTCACCGTGAGCATCAATCCACAAGACACCGGTATCACGCTGATCTGTTATGCCTCCGATAGTGCCTATTGATATAGAATGATCTCCGCCAAGAAAAACAGGGATACAGTTATCTAAAATTGCCTTATTGGCTGCGCCATAAGCAAGCTCGCATACTTTCTTGATATCAGGCAAAAACTTAATTTTACCCGATTCTGATAAAACATCCCTTATAGGAACTTGAATATCACCTATATCCTCAACCTTATAACCAAGTTTTCGCAAATTTAGTCCTAGTTCCGAATACCTGATAGCTCCTGGTCCCATACTCACTCCTCGGTGCGACTGACCAAGATCCATAGGAACACCAATAATTCTTATTGTTTTATTCATAGTAATAATCCTCTCATCCAAACAAAATCTTGATAACATAAATAGGAATCAATGTAAATAATAAAGACCCTCTCCATGTTAGCTCCATCCCATAATCATTTACAAGAAAAATAATGTTCTAATAACATTTAAAAATCAGGAACATTATCAAATTAACCTTTTTCTTTATGTTAGAGTTGGGTAATATATCTTATTATACTGTACACCTATAACATTAAATATTTGTTGGGTAATATTAAAATGCGTTTTAAGAAAACTATCAAAAATATTATGAGGATCAGACAGATATTACATCTAGTGTTTTACCATGGTTTCGGGCAATTTTTGGATGGCACAAAATTATCATATGTGGTAGGTTTTGGGAAAAAAATCACCACATTAGGCAGAGCAAAATTCAGATCTAAGCTCCCTCCCCAAGTTAGATTTAGAAAGCTTTTAGAAGAACTAGGACCAACTTTTGTTAAGATCGGTCAATTTCTCAGTTCAAGACCGGACTTAATACCAGAAACCTTTATAACCGAGCTAAAAAAATTAAGAGATCAGGTGCCACCTTTTCCATCTGTAGAAACAGAAAATAGATTTGAAACTGAATTTGGGAAAAAGATATCAGATGTATTTACATCTTTTGATAGCACGCCGGTTGCAGCAGCCTCCATTGCTCAAGTACACAGCGGATATTTAAAAACCGGGAAAAAAGTTGCAATAAAAGTTAAAAGACCAGATATATCCCATATCATTACAACAGATCTTAACATAATCAAATGGTTTGCATCAGTGCTGGAAAAATACAATGAGGAAGCTAAAAGGTTTAACCTTATAATACTTGCAGAAGAATTTTCAGATCAAATAATAAAAGAATTGGATTTTGTTTTAGAAGCTACCTATATGTCAAAATTTAAAGAATATTTTGAAAAGAATAAGGATGTCATAATTCCTGCTGTATATTGGGATTACACATCTAACAATATTATAATGATGAGTTATCATGATGGCATCCCCATAGACAATATGAAAAAACTGGAAGAATATCACATAAATACTGCGCATATATCTGAAATAGGGGTGGATATTTATCTTAAACAGGTGTTTGAATTTATGTTTTTCCATGCAGATCCTCACCCTGGCAATTTTCTTATTACACACCATAATGAGCTAGTTATATTGGATTTTGGGATAATCGGGAAAATAGATAACAAACTACTCAAACATCTAAGCATTGTATTTCTTTCACTAATAAATCTAGACGTGGAACAGCTAGTAAAGGAATTACTACATTTTGGGATTATAAAAGAGGATGTTAATTTAAGAAAGGTGAAAAATGATCTTTTAGATATATTACTACCTATTTACGGAAAAAATATCGATAATATTGATCTTACTAAGATTGCCATGGGTTTACTATCCCTTGGGAGAAAATATAATTTTTATTTTCCTGTGGAATACATTTTAATTATAAAAACTTTTGTCTTCATGGAATCCATAGGAAGAAACCTAAATCCTGACTTTAATGTTCTGAATTTTATGAAACCCTATGCCAAAAAGGTTATCTTTAAAAGTTACATGCCCGAGTACATATTGAAAAGAGTCATGAGCAATACGAAGAATTTTGCTGCAGTTGTAGAAAGGATGCCTGATGATTATACCAGCATCATAGACAAATTGTTACAGGATAAATTGAACATTAACATCACTCATGAAAATATGGACGATTTCATTACACATATGAGTAAAAGAACAAATCGTTTATCTTTTAGCATAATAATTGCATCAGTCATTCTGGCAACATCAGCAATAATTATTTCTGATGTTGGTCCCAGATTATTTGCTCTGCCAGCTTTTGGAATATTTGGTTTCATAGTAGCGGCAATCCTTGCTTTACTGTTTTCTATAGGAGTATTTAAATCTGGAAAACTGTGAAATTAGACAAAATATCTCTTTTAAATCAACTGCTTATTATATATAAATTATGACTGGCTATACAAATAATCATAAGTGATAATATACAAAATATTGTACTAATGCATTAGGAGGAAGATTCTGGATTTATATACTTCAGTGATACTGGGAGCTGTTCAGGGAATAACAGAGTTTATTCCTGTCAGCAGTTCCGGACACCTTACCTTATTGCAACAATTATTCAAAGACTTTGAGCAACCGGGTATATTATTTGACGTTTTTCTGCATTTTGCAACTTTTTTAGCCGTTGCCGTATATTTTAGACAGAAAGTAAAAACATTAATATTAGCTTTTATAGGATTATTTTTAACAAGACATAGAGTAACTTATTATAACAATAAGATTATTTTATGGTGTATTGTTATTGCTTCAATACCGACAGCTATTATAGGTTATATGATGGAGGGTATTATAGAAAAAATGTTTTCATCAACAACTATTGTAGGTTATGCACTAATTGCAACATCTTTACTGCTTATCCTGTCGGATAAAATGAAATGTAATGGCAAAATAAATTCTTTTAAAGCTTTTATTATAGGTATCATTCAGGGGATATCGGTAATTCCGGGGATATCAAGATCTGGGAGTACGATATCATTTGCTCTTTTTATGAATGTAAAAAGGGAAGATGCCGCAGAGTTTTCATTCATATTATCCATGCCTGCAATCATTGGCGCACTGTGCCTACAGATAAGAAATATAGGTGAGGTTGACCCTTACACGTTTTATATATATAGTATAGGGATGATTACAGCTTTTTGCACAGGGTTATTTTCTATTTATATTGTGCTGCAGTTAGTAAAGAAAGCAAATTTTAAGATTTTTGCCTTATACTGTTTAATAGTGGGCATCTATACCATCGTATTTATATGAAAAATTATACTAAAATATTTTTTGACTTGCTATTGACGCTGAATATTTTTCTCATTATCTTTTCAGCTTTGGCTATCTATACCTATTCTCCATCAGATCCTTCTTTATCTAACACAATAGCCGCAGATTTTTATCAGCCAGCTCAAAATATTTTTGGTATTACAGGAGCATATTTTGCTGATCTTGTGGGAACTATATTTGGATGCGCCTCTCTTATTTTACCCCTCTGCCTTCTATTTTTGCTATACACCCTCTTTAAAATAAGGTTGGATCATAATTATAAAACACACAAAATATATTTACTTCTATCTTACTCCCTAATATTGATGATTTTATTATCATTTTTATCAGGTTTTCTCATGGTAAATGATTGTTATTTTAATGTTAAATCATCAGGAGGCCTTTTGGGACTTCTGGCACAAGAAAAACTAAAAGACCTTCTTGGGATAGTGGGAGGTGTCATCACTAATGTTTTTGCATTGATACTGGTATTGATGGTGATGTTTAATATTACCATTTTCGATATCCCAAAAAAGATTTATAACAAAATATTTATAAAGGTACCCAAAAAAAAACATACAAAAAATGATAAAAAAAAGATTACCACTAAAAATATCGATGACGAATATATATCTGCGGAATTAAACCGTATTAAAAATGCAGAAAAAATATCTATAAAACCACCTAAAACTAGGGGCACAACTGACTATGGAAAGATTGATTCAGTTGCATACATATTACCTTTGGAACTATTAGATGGAAACAGCAAAATGCCGGGGAGAGAAACAGACGATGATTTGAAGTACAAAGCTAATCTTTTGGAAAAAAAACTGAAACATTTCGGAGTTGACGGGCATGTTAAGATGATAAGACCTGGTCCTGTAGTAACCCTTTTTGAGTTTGAACCTGCATCAGGGATCAAAATTAATAAGGTGACAAATCTGGAAAATGATATTGCCATGGCAATGAGTGCTTTGAGTGTTAGAATAATAGCTCCTATACCTGGCAAATCAGTTATTGGTATTGAATTGCCTAATAAGACAATGTCAACTGTATTTTTCAAAGATATTATAGCCTCTAAGGAATTCTCCGAAAATTCCTCGTTCCTCACGATTGCTTTAGGCATGGATATTGCGGGAAAAGCTTTTATCTCTGATTTGGCTAAAATGCCTCATCTCCTTATCGCAGGTACTACTGGAAGCGGTAAATCAGTTTCTGTTAATTCCATAATTTGTTCTATTATATATAAATCCCCGCCTGATCTGGTAAAGTTTATTATGGTAGATCCCAAAATGGTTGAGCTAAGTGCCTATGAGAATATCCCACACCTGGCAGCTCCGGTTGTTATAGATCCAAAAAAAGCAACAACTGTCTTGAAAAATGTTGTTAGGGAGATGGAAAATAGATATCAAAGATTAGCAGAAAATAAAGTAAAAAATATAGATTCTTATAACAATTTGGTGGCTAAAGATAGCAGCTTGCAAAAAATCCCATACCTCGTAGTGGTTGTAGATGAGTTCGCTGATCTTATGATCGTGTCTGGCAAAGAAGTTGAGATGATGATTATCAGATTGTCTCAAATGGCACGCGCCGTTGGGATTCATCTTATCTTAGCTACACAAAGACCCTCTGTAAACGTTATAACAGGAATTATCAAAGCTAATATGCCTGCAAGGCTTTCATTTAAAGTATCCTCAAAAACAGATTCAAGAACAATACTTGACCAGAATGGGGCCGAGTTGTTACTCGGTAAAGGAGATAGTTTGTTTATCCCTCCAGGTACTACTGAACCTGTAAGGGTTCATGGATGTTATATTAGCGAACATGATATAAACAACGTTGTAACCTACGTAGAAAGATTTGGTAAACCCGATTTTGAAATGAATTTTATGAAAGAACAAAGCGAAGATACAAAAAAGTTTGATGAAGATGAAATGGATGAAAAATATTCTGAGGCGCTTGAACTTGTAAAGGAAAAAAACTACGCTTCTATATCAATGATTCAAAGATATTTAAGAATAGGGTACAATAGAGCTGCAAGAATTGTGGAAGTTATGGAACATAACGGTATTATTGCACCAAGCGATGGAACATCAAAACCGAGAGAAATCTTAAGAAAAGAATAAAATATTTAATACCATGGAATAAGGAGAACAAATGGCTGATCTAAGTGTAACGTATATGGGGCTTAAACTCAAGAATCCTCTTGTACTAGGAAGCTCAACTATAACTATGGAGATCGATGGAGTAAAAAAAGCGTGCGACCATGGGATTGGAGCCGTTGTGCTGAAATCATTATTTGAGGAAGAACTAAAAGGCAAAGAAGCTCCCTATTCCGAACTTTACCATCCTGAAGCTTATGAATACGCCTACGCAGATGCTTCCCTTATATATGGCCCATCAAAATATTTAGAATTTATAAAGAAAGTAAAGAAAAATTCAACTGTACCAATTATCGCAAGTGTAAACTGCCAGGCAACAAAATGGTGGACAAATTATTCTGAAGAAATTGCAGAAGCAGGAGCAGACGGACTGGAGCTAAACATATCATATCTATCCTTTGATAAACACGATAACCCTGAAGATATTGAAAAAAGATATATCGATATAGTTATGGCAATAAAAAATAAAATAAAGATTCCTGTAGGGGTAAAAATAGGCTATTATTTTACATCTATCCCTAGAATAGCAGATAAATTAAAAAAAGCTGGAGCAGATTCCTTAATATTGTTTAGCAGATATTTTAAGATGGGGATCAATCTTGATGACTTTACATTTGAAGCTGAAAATGTTTTCAGCCATGAATATGAAATATATGATGTTTTGAGATGGGTGGGGATTGTTCATTCTCAGGTGGACATTGACATAGCGGCGTCAACTGGGGTTTGGACACCTTCTGATGCCATCAAATATATTATTTCAGGGGCAAAAGTAGTTCAAGCTGTATCATCAGTAAAAAAAATGGGGTTTGAACATATTGAAAAAATAATTCGGGGGATATCAGAATATATGGACAAAAAAGGGATAAATAATCTTGAAAAACTGAGAGGTATTGCCAACAAGGATATAGAATGGACTAAATCATTAGAGAGAACCCAATATATGAAATTTGCAGGTGGAAATTTTTAACATAAAAGCTCCACCTTTAACAAAATGTTTCCCATGGACAAATAAATGTTTGGATTACCACAGGATATAAATGGTCTGCTGAACTATTTTTTAGTAGTTATAAGAATTAGTGGCGTGCTGTTTACCGCGCCTGTTTTCGGTAGTAACCTTGTAGATACAAGATTAAGGTTATTCATTTCTGTAGTAATAGGGTTTTGTATTTACCCAAATATCGAAGATGTTACCCTTTCTAACCTGAATGCCATAATTTTAATAATAGTAATTGTAAAGGAACTGCTGATAGGGGTTGCTATGGGATTGCTGGCTCTTTTTATGTTTGTGGGAGTCCAATTTGGTGGGCAAGTGATAGGATTTCAAATGGGCTTTGGAGTTGTAGATATAATTGATCCTCAAACAAATGTGCAAACAGCTCTAATCTCACAATTCCAAAATATTATAATGATCCTCATATTTTTAGTAATAGGAGGGCACAGGATTCTTATTGAAGCTATGGCCACATCCTTTTATATGGTCCCCTTGGGATCCTTTGTTTTCCATCACCAGTCTTATCTATATCTTGTAAAATTATTTTCAAATATTTTTATTACTGCGCTGCAGATTGTTGCTCCTGTGTTTGTAACAATGATAATAGCCCATACGGTAATGGGTATTATTGGCAGGCTAGTCCCGCAGATCAACCTTTTGATAGTAGGATTCCCTTTGCAGATTGCGGTTGGACTTATTATGCTTCTGTTCAGTATGCAATATTTTTATGTTGTTTTTGAACAGATAATGGATAGTTATTTTGCTAATATCATGGATCTTTTTAGAATGCTGGGTGTATAATGCCTGAACATGATGAAGAAAAGACTGAACAGGCAACCCCGAAAAAAAGACAAGAAACACTAGAAAAGGGAAATGTCCCTAAAAGCCGGGAGTTATCAACAGCTCTCTTATTTATCACTTCTGTTATCTTTCTTTATTTTTACGGCCCTTATATGCTTAAAGAATTGCAAAAAATATTTATCGAGGTATTGCAGACAAGCAACTATACTCTCAATGCTAGCAGTGTTTATTATCTGTTTATGATGACGCTTTCCTTCTCCTTAAAACTTTTAACTCCTCTTATACTAGTTTTAATATTAATAAGTGTACTTTCAAATGTTCTGCAGTTCGGTTTTATTACCTCTTCAAAGGCTTTGGAACTAAAATGGGAAAGACTGGATCCAATTAAAGGTCTTGGAAATCTTTTATCCAAGAGAAGTCTTGTAGAGTTAATAAAATCATTATTTAAAATTATCGCAGTAGGCTATGTTGCATTTTTGATCATAAAAAGAAAAACCCCGGAGATTGTATCTTTAGCTGATGCTGACCCTATTTTTAGCATTATATATATGGGAAAGCTGTTGTTTCTTGTTTCAATTACTATAGCTATTATAATTCTTTTCATGGCGCTTCTGGATCTTTGGTACCAAAGATGGCAACATGAAGAAGACATGAAAATGTCCAAAAAAGAACTTAAGGAAGAATTCAAACAAATGGAAGGTGACCCATTAATAAAACAAAGGATAAGAAGCATACAAAGAGATATGGCAAGAAAACGAATGATGGAAGAGGTTCCTCATGCAGAAGTTGTAATAACAAATCCAACGCATTATGCAGTCGCCATAAAATATGAGATGAAAGGTTACAATGCTCCCATAGTGGTTGCCAAAGGGCAAAACCTTATTGCCCTTAGAATAATAGAAATAGCAAAAAATAATGGTGTCCTGGTTTATGAGGATCCACCACTGGCCAGAACATTATATAATTCAGTAGATATTGGTGCAGAAATCCCTGAAGACATGTACAAAGCTGTTGCTGAAATCCTCGCTTTCTTGTACAATCTTAAAAAAAGAGCTCATTAAAATATAATAACGTATGGTAGGTTAGATGGCAAAAGAAGATACAGGCTTTATAAGACTTTTTAAAAACTATGATATCTTTATGTCTATAGGCATATTGGGAATCCTGGTCATAATGATACTGCCACTACCTTCTTTTTTATTAGATATTTTTCTCACAATGAGTATCACAATTGCAGTGATAATAATTCTTGTTTCTATTTATATACAGAACCCTCTTGAATTTTCCACATTTCCCTCTGTCTTGCTTATCGTAACCCTTTTTAGGCTATCTCTTAATGTGGCTACCACCAGAAAAATCTTGTTAGAAGGGGCAGAGGGGATTAATGCTGCAGGTGTCGTTATACAGGCTTTTGGACAATTTGTGGTAGGGGGGAATTTTGCAGTCGGTTTTATAATATTTCTAATATTGGTGATTATAAATTTTGTCGTCATAACCAAGGGCTCGGGAAGAGTTGCAGAGGTCGCTGCCAGATTCACTTTGGATGCTATGCCAGGAAAACAAATGAGTATCGATGCTGATCTTAATGCCGGCATGATCGATGAGCAGCAAGCAAGAATTAAAAGAGACAATATCCAAAAACAAGCTGATTTTTACGGAGCTATGGACGGGGCAACAAAGTTTGTCAGGGGTGATGCTGTCGCCGGGCTTATCATAACAGCAATTAATATCATTGCCGGATTGATCATTGGTGTAGCGCAACATGGGATGACCATGCTAGAAGCAACCCAGAGATTTACCATACTAACAGTAGGAGATGGACTGGTTGCACAAATACCTGCGTTAGTAATTTCAACATCTGCAGGGATCGTCATAACAAGGGCAGGTGAATCTGCAGACTTAAGTGGTCAACTTGCAGTCCAGCTATTTCAAAATTCAAAAGTTTTGGGAGTTACGGGGGGGGTATTGGTTTTTTTCGCACTTATTCCCGGGCTCCCCAAAATTCCCTTTATTTTTCTAGCTTTGGTTTTGATTGGCATAAGTTATTTTACGAGAGAGAGTGTTAAAGAACAGGAACAACTCCAGGCAGAAGAGGAAAAGGAAGGAATCCCTGAGGAGGAGGATGTAGCAAATCTTCTCGATCTGGATATCATGGAACTGGAAGTAGGTTTTAACTTAATATCTCTTATCGATACCGCCCAGGGTGGCACACTTCTTGGTAAAATTAAATCCATTAGAAGACAAATAGCATTAGATATGGGTTTTATTGTACCACCCATCAGGATAAGAGATAACCTTCAGATAGAGCAAAATCAATACGTTATTATCATCAAGGGGACTAAAGTTGTCACTGGAGAAGTTATACCTGATAAATTTTTAGTGATGAACTCCGATGGGAATCTTGATAAAATTGAAGGCATCATCACAAAAGAACCAACTTTTGGACTTGAAGCAAAATGGATTGATGAGGATCAAAAGGAAAAAGCGGAGATGGAGGGATACACTATTGTTGAACCTTCTACCGTTATTGTTACGCACCTGGCTGAAATAATAAAAAATAATGCTCATGAACTTATCGGCAGACAAGAAATACAGGAACTCTTAGATAAATTGAAAGAAAAAACTCCAAAATTAGTGGAGGATGTAGTTCCAGGGATCATTGATTTAAGCACGCTACATTTTGTACTTCAATCTTTATTAAAAGAAAGGGTTTCTATCAGAAATCTAAGAACTATTCTTGAAGTTCTGGCTTCTTATGGACTTAGAATTAAAAAAGTGGATGAATTGACTGAGAAAGTGAGGATAGCTTTAAAACGCCAAATAACAGAATCTCTTTCAGCGGCCGATGGAAGATTGTATATATTTACTTTAATGTCTAAAATAGAACAATATATCGCACAAAACACACAGGAAACAGATGAGGGGAAAGAGATAGTAATCGATCCTTCTGTTGCACAAAAAATTTTATCAGCTATACTAAATAAAGTTGATGAAATCACAGCTAAGGGGCTTATGCCGGTGATAGTGGTCTCTCCTCCTATAAGGATTGCGTTTAGAAGATTTGTGGAAAAATTTATTCCTAATATCTATGTGATATCGCATAATGAAATAAGTGATAACGCCATGATTGAATCCATGGGAGTGATTGAGATCGAAATATGAAGATAAAAAGATACGAAGTATATAATATGAAAGATGCTCTGACCATGATAAAACAAGACTTGGGTTCTGACGCTGTTATTTTGACAACAAGAAAAATAATGAAAAGTAATGTGTTCGGTCTATTCTCTAAGCCTATAATAGAGGTAACCGCTGCTGTGGACTATTCTACTAAGAAACAAAATGTCATTTCTACTTTTCAAACAGATAGAACAGCAGGCAAAACTATCCCTTCTGAAAAAAAGGTTTACAAACAGGATATCCACGATATTGACAGATTAACAGAGATGGTTAAATCCTTGGGATTAAAAAATTTTGAAGGCATTGTTGAAGACATTGGGGAGATAAAAAAACAATTGGGTGAGATGCAAAGTACACTAGCTGATAAGATTGTTATTGATCTCGATCCAGCAGTAACTGATTTTTATCACTTACTGATAAAAAATGGGCTTGATGAAACTATTGCATATAAAATCTTAAAAAAAATCGAAAAGCGCATATCTCTTATCCCCAGCAGACTTCAAATAAAAGAAATCATCATGCAGCTTTTAGAGGAAATAATCCCGTTAGAACCTGATTATACCAGCTATATAAAAAATAGAATTATGACAGTAATAGGACCAACAGGTGTTGGTAAAACAACCACAATAGCAAAGATAGCAGCTACGCTAGCGATAAAAAAGCATAAAAAGGTTTGCCTTGTTTCTATAGATACCTTTCGTATAGGAGCAGTAGAACAACTGAGAACTTATGCTGATATTATTGATGTACCAATGTTTGTGGCATCAAAGCCTGAGGATCTTAAGGATATAATAAAGAAAACCAGTAATTTTGATTATATTTTAATGGATTCTATCGGGCGCAGTCAATACGAGCTGTCACAAATTAAAGAATTATTGAATTTTATAGATATTAGTCCAATAATCAGTACCACTGTTGTCTTTTCTTTAAGCGGAAACCACTCTGAACTTTATGATACATTTGATAAATATAAGAAATTGGAACCAGCATCTATTATTTTTACCAAATTAGATGAAACAAAATATTTTGGTCCTCTTATAAATTTACCTATTGTTAAAAAAGTGCCTATCTTATTATTAACTAATGGGCAAAATGTCCCGGAAGATATAGAAAGTCCTCATGGCAGGAAGATTGCTAAATATATTTTAAATGAAATACCAAAAGTATGGGGTAATTAATGGATGACCAAGCTAAGGTATTAAGACAGCTGGCGTGGGGACAAAAACGTAAGTCAAATTACATTACTGTCTCAAGTGGCAAAGGGGGCGTTGGTAAAACCAATTTTGTAATTAATCTTGCCTACCTGCTCGCTCGTTTCAGGAAAAAAGTTCTTGTTTTTGATGCAGATTTTGGACTTGCAAATGTGGACGTATTATTAAATCTAAATGCAAGAAAAAATATAAGAGATTATCTGATTGATAATGTTGGTATCAACCAAATAATTATTAATAGTACTTATGGTTTTGATATCTTACCAGCTGCTAGTGGTTTTATGGATATTGCTTCATTCAACGAACAATATTACAATAAATTTATAGATATCTTTGTCACTATAGATGAAAGATATGATTATATACTCTTTGACACAGGTGCAGGCATATCAGAAACAGTGGTTAGGCTGGCTGGGATTGCTGACTACTTTATTGTAATTACCCAGGCTGAACCCGCAGCAATAACAGATGCCTATGCACTTATGAAAGTCGCCAATCAAGAACATGGTGTAGGTAAAGCATTTTTGGTTTTAAACAGGGTAACGGGGAAAAATCATATTAATATATATGAAAACCTGAATAGGGTAATCACTAAATTCCTAAAAATAGATCTATCATATCTCGGTGGGATAAGAGATGATAAGATGGTTTTAAAAGCAGTGCTACGCCAAACTCCAGTATGCAATTTATTTCCTAAAAGTCATTACTATGCAGATTTAACAAATGTTGCTAATAAACTGACAGGAACATCAGGCAACAGTAAAAAAGTAATAGATTTTTACAATTTTTTTAGGCGAGGTAAAAAATGAATACCCTATGTGAACATTTAGCGCTTCTGGTCGCCTCCTTTGTTTTTCTCTTGTCAATATTATACAAATTTTATCTGGGTTTTATAGACATTGAATTCCTATTAAGAGACTTTGTAATTTTTATAATACTTTATTTTGTTTGCAAAAAACTTTTTAAATTGATTTATAGTGTTGTTGAATCCTATAAAGAATTGCTTTAAGTCAATACGGAATTTTAACATTAAATGAATAAAGAAGATAAAGATAAAATAGTTAGGGATTTTATCCCTAAAATAAAAGCATGGGCACTCAGACTTAGTTATAATCTGCCTGATTTTATTGAACGGGATGAATTGTACTCTGCTGGATGCCTAGGTTTGGTGGAATCTATAAACAGATACGACACCAGCAGAAACACAAGTTTTATTACTTATGCCGAAAAAAGAATTAAGGGTGCGATGCTTGATACATTGCGAAAAACAGATCATTTACCAAAGCATATAAGAAAAAATATTAAGGAGTTAGAAAAGACTATATCAGATGTGGGTAAAAAACTTGGGAAACATCCAACCAATTCAGACATTGTTGAATATTCAACATTTTCTGAAAAAGAGGTGTACGACTACCTAAATTTGATTGAAACAGATTCAATAATTAGTCTTGATTTAAACTTGGGTGAAAATGAGAAAATCAGTTTGATAGAGTTAATAAAAAGTTGTGTGCCGGGACCTGAAGCTACATTTGAGAAAAACGAACTTATTGTATTAATAGGGAAAGAGATAGATAAGCTCTCTGAAAAGGAAAGATTTGTAATGATGTTATATTACTATGAGGAGCTTACGATGAGGGAAATTGGGGCAATATTAGAATTAACAGAATCCAGAGTATCACAAATGCATACCAAGGCTATAAAAAAAATCACCTCCAAATTAAGAGAAATGGTGTGAGCAAGATAAAAGTTTTGATAGTTGACGATTCAGCTTTTATGAGAAAAGCTATTGAAAATATGATAACAAAAGATAGAACTATCGAAGTTGTGGGAGAAGCTAGAAATGGTCAGGAGGCAATCGATTTAACCGATAAGCTCGGTCCTGATGTTGTAACTCTGGATATAGCTATGCCTATCATGGATGGTATAGAAGCTTTAAAAGTCATAATGAATAAATTCCCAAGACCGGTTATAATGGTCAGCTCTCTGACAACAGAGGGAGCTGATGCAACTATAGATGCTTTGAGCCTTGGAGCTGTTGATTTCATAACTAAAGACAAATCTTTCGCAAGTTTTGGAATTTTAAAGATAGAAGAAGATCTCATATCTAAAATAAAATATTTTGGAATGAAATTTATATCCTCCAAAAATGTAATACCTCATAGAGAAAGTGAATATATTAAACCTTCACATAATTATCTGGATAATAAAAAACCTAGGGAACCACTCCCAGACAAAACAGAGGGTGGTGATATCAATATAGTTTCTATAGGCACATCTACAGGTGGTCCTATGGCACTTCAACATGTTATACCAAAACTTCCTAAAGATTTTAATATCCCAGTGCTGGTAGTCCAGCACATGCCACCTAATTTTACAAAATCCTTAGCTGAAAGATTAAATAGTTTAAGTCATCTGACAGTTGTGGAAGCCAAGGGGAAAGAGCTAATAGAGCCTGGTGTTGTTTTTATTGCAAAAGGAGGACTTCATTTGAAAGTCAGAAAAATTGGAAAACATTACTATACAGAACTTACACATGAACCTACCAACATGCTGTTTTCTCCCAGTGTCGATGTGATGTTTACCTCTGTTGCAAATAATTATGCAAACAGTGCTGTTGCTGTCATAATGACAGGAATGGGTAAAGATGGTTTAAGGGGGTGCCATCTCCTAAAAAATAGAGGTGGTATTATTCTGGCGCAGGATGAAGAAAGTTGTGTTGTATATGGCATGCCAAGGGTAGTTGTAGAAGCGGATATCGCAGACGGAATTGTTCCACTAGATAAACTTGCTGACAAAATTGTATCCTATTCCACGTAGCATAAGATTTACCGGATGCCTGGTATATGTATAATAAAAACTTGCATTTATGAGTTATATAGTATTATATCTATAAAGAGGAATATGTATGTCTGAGATCTTAAGTCAAGAAGAAATAGACGCATTGTTATCTACTGTTTCAGAAGGGGACATCAAAGATGACAGTGAATTGGACCATCTTTCATATATCCCAAAGAAAATATCTCTGTATGATTTTCGCAGACCAGACAGAGTTTCAAAAGAACAGTTAAGGGCTATGAGAAGTCTGCATGACAAATTTTCTAGAAATTTTAGTTCCAGCCTGTCTAATTTCCTAAGAACTATTACCGATATCAATCTGGTAAGCATCGATCAAATGACCTATGGAGAATTTTTGTTGTCACTGCCTGATCCGACAAGTTTTAATATAATTAGTATGATACCTCTTGAAGGAAATGTCGCGCTGGAAATAAACCCTTCTTTAATTTACCCTATGGTTGACAAACTACTTGGCGGTATAGGTGAACCTCTATATAAAGTAAGAGATCTTACAGGGCTTGAACAACATATCGCTAATAATTTGATCCTGATTATCCTTAAGGATCTTCAAGAGATATGGAAACAGGTCATATCTAATATAAAATTCAGGAAAGAAGCCAGTGAAAATAGCCCTCAGATAGTGCAAATAGTTGCTCAAAATGAAGTGATTGTACTGGTCGTATTTGAAATTAAATTTGGAGAAGTAAGCGGTATGATGAATATTTGTTATCCTACTATTACACTTGAACCGATATTAGGTAAAATAAGTTCTCAGGACTGGATAGTGGGAAGCAGAAAAGTAAGACTTGGTGAAAATAAAGATATGATACTTAAGTTACTGGAAGACATATCCATCCCATTGCCGATAATTCTGGGAAACACCAGCCTGCCCATTGAAGAAATACTGGATCTCAATGAGGGAGATATTATCCTCACTGAAAAAAAAGCAGATGAACCTGTAGATATTATGGCAAATAATTTACTAAAATTTAAAGCTCAAATTGGGTCTCATGATAGTAAAAAAGCTGTCAAAATTCAAAAAATACTGTAATATATTTAGTTAGAATAAAAGAGGTCACATGACAAGTAAAGATAAAATTAAAGAAGTATTTAGTCTTTTATTGGAGCAATCCATATTGTCTTTTCAAACTGCTTTAGATCGTTCCTTTGTTATTAATAACATTGATAGCAATGATATATATACAGCCAGTTTAGATGTTATGTCCAAAGATTTTAAAAATGAAACTATTATTATTTTTAGAGAAACTGAAAATAATATTAGTTGTGGTTTTTTATTTAAAAGCAATGACTTACATAGATTAGCAAGGATATTTATTCTTGGTAATAGTGATAAAACTGATGTATTAAATGAAGAATTAAATGATGCATTGTTAGAACTTCTCAGACAGGTTATATCGTCATTTAATACACCTTTTTATGACAAACTGGGCTATAGAGTAAATTTTAATGAACTTGACTTGAAAAAAATTGATCAGATTGCATCATATATATTGAATGAAGAGTATTATGGAACAAATATCGAAGCTGAGTGCGATGGACAGGAGTTATATTTTATCCTTTTTGTTGGCAAGGATATAGATAATGTGGCAGCTATCGAGGTTGATAAAGCGGAATCTATAAACATCGATGAATATGAACATAACGATGACGATAACAATGAAGACCCAGAAGATGGGGAACCCCCAAGGAATATTGATTTGCTTTTAGATATAGATATCCCTGTTAGTGTAAAAATAGGCTCCACCAAAATGTTTTTAAAAGATATTGCATCCATCGGTCCTGGTAATATTATAGAGCTTGATCAAGATATAGGGGTACCTATTCAATTGCTTGCCAATAATAAAGTGATTGCTACAGGGGAGATTGTGACTGAAGACGGCTACTTTGGTCTCAGAATCAAAGATATAGTGAACAAAAAAGAAAGGGTTAAAAAGTTATCCAAATGAATGGCTTTTTAATAGATATATAGGAGGGATAAATGGATCTGGATTTTACATTAATAACAGTTGACGATTCGTTGACAATGAGAAGGATAATAAGAAACACATTAAATAAGGTCGGCTTCAAAAATATCC
>Ga0209345_10001614_pt1 | contig 26580 bp, 28 predicted proteins | sample Cruoilmetagenom7_FD_187294 | JGI IMG/M metagenome (GOLD analysis project Ga0209345, IMG submission 187294) | Oil polluted marine microbial communities from Coal Oil Point, Santa Barbara, California, USA - Sample 7 (SPAdes) (version 2) | ecosystem: Environmental > Aquatic > Marine > Oil seeps ...
AGGACAGGGTTAATAACGAGTTCTACGTCGCCCCGGTGTATAATTATCTGCTTCGTGGCGGCGGCACAGCAGTGATCCAAGATGTCAAGTTTATCGCCGGAGCAGGTACACCAGAACTGTTAAGGCGTTTTGAGATCATGTATTGGCTAGGAAAGGTACCTCTCTATGGTTAAGATTGGATTTCTCTTCATAGGCTACGATCAATATGAAGAATTAAAATGGACCTTACATCATTTTCGTCACCACTCTGATTATTTCAAAGGTTCTCCGGTGTCGGTGGTTTTGAGCGGAGATCCCGACAAGCACTTCATGAATGCCGGCGAGACAATGGTACGCCACGTGCCTAATATCGTATCTACTTCGATTGATGACATGAGAGAGCATTTTATCCCAGAGACATTTAATATTAGACCGGGCATTGGCAAGATGCATTATAGAGAACCCGTCCGAAGTACGTGCTTTAATGGCTCAACTCATTCCATGCTTAGAAATTACAGTGTTGGTATTGAGGCTCTCTATGAGTCTATTCAAGATCAAATTGATATCCTGGTTGTTTCAGAGTCTAATATTTTGATATTAAACGATGAAGCCGTACACAGTATAGCCGCAAGGATGATGAATGAAAACAAGCTTTTTGCTACACAGACCGTTAGTGGATACGATGACCCTGTAGTGAAATGGACAGGTCAAGATATATTGCCACAAATTTTTTTGGTGAACTGGAAATTTTGCAAAGAAACCAGGTTTCTTTTTGAGTACGAGGACACGCGTCCGGACGCTGCCGAGCTAGCAATTAAAGATAATTTAGATATGTGTTTACAGAAGGTTGGAAAAAACTTTACGGACGACGCACTGGATTTTGGCGCGCGTTCGCAGTGGGGGGTACATCCAAATCCCGGGTTTATTCCCATAGCACACCTAGACAGAAAGCCTGGGGCAGACAACAATGATGGTCTTATCGGATGGAGATCTCGTGAAGAGCAATTAATATTTGAGCGTAGTCTATTACATGACCTAGGTTTTTGTACGGGGCTATGGTGTAAACATACATGAAATTAAAAGCCGTCATAGTAGCACTCGACGCCGTTCTTATGGGTGTCGCAAGCCTGGACGTAGAAGCTTTTCAACATGCCGTGCTAAAGATTACTGGCGCGGATATCGGACCAATTAAACAGGCTCGGGATTTTGATCGTCTTACTTTTGACGCCAGAATGATGACTCTTTACTTACAAGGTATCATTCGGTGGGATAAAATAGAGTTAGTTCGAGCCTTATACCATGAATATATTTTTCACCTTTTTAGCGAAAGAATCAAGAGGGATAATGGCATAATACTAGTGGGGGAGTATATCCGTAATAAAGGATTATCATTAGCTTGTGTCACCAATAGGGATTATCAGGTGACATTATTTGGTCTCGAACGCTGTGGTATTCTCTCTTATGTACAATATATTGTCACTTTCGACCAGGTTCCTATGGGGAAACCTGCGATGTTTGGTTATAACGCCGCACTTCGTTTCTGTGAGACTAAACCTGGCGAGGCGTTAGTAATTGAATCTGGTGTCCTCGGAGCTACCGCCGCCCGCAATATTGGCTGTCGGGTTCATCAACTAGCCCCGGGAATAATACTTGACGCAGACCTCTTAGGCGTTTTGATTGGCGAAGAATATGCCTAAACCAAAAATACTTGTCATTAGTAAATATTGGAAAAGGGTTGAGGTTGATCTAACAGATCCAAACCCGGCGCTTAAGACTCATTGTGTGATTTGTACCAGTGCCTTATTTCCCGAGTGGCGCAATCTAACTGGTAATTGTGAGATATCCGAAGACGCGGTTTGTGCGATATGTTGGAGATGTTCTCGTTACGGGTCTGATCGAAAACTTAGAATTAAGACTGTCGATCAACTACAAATAGAGAGGAAAGAGGAAAATAAACAACGTGCTCGAGAAAGGCGCAAGAGTTATATTCCCAAAAAAAAGAGAGATAAAGCGCTTGCACGTGGTCAAGCTATGAACAAACGCCCGTGTGGCTGTTCTATTAAAGGGCGACACAAAGCGGGTTGTGAAAAGGCAAAAGATTACAAGAAAAAGGAATCGAAAAATGGTTGATAGAATTGCAATGTATGCCCATGTAGCAGAGATTACTGATCGTATCGCAATTGAACTACTTAAAGCTCATGAGTTTAAGCGTCAGATGGAGATGTCTAGTAATGATGCAGATGTAGCAATGTGGTATACAAAAATGGTTGCCGCCACGGAGACAGCCAGATTCCAGGAAGACGTATTGCACGAGCGCTTGGCAGATATGGATGACGGCGAATTATTCGCCAACGTGCTCATTGGTGCTATTCATATCTCTACTGGGGCGGGCATCGTCTCTCAATTTGAGAACCTCAAACGCCAAGAGCACGCTAAAGGGGAGCAGAAAAATCCACTCAATATTGCCGCATGGGATGGTGTGAGTAGAGACGCCTGTGAACTACGCGCCCAAGGCAAGTCGGCACTGAATAAGGCTCTAAAGGATTATTGGGAAGCTTATGATTACCCGGTGGAGGGAAGGACGTTCTAAATGAAGGTGTTGATAGTCGGAGGGGCTGGATATATTGGAGGCGCGCTGGTAGACGTTTTTCATAAGCTCAATACAACAAAGGGCAAGGAAAGCCAACCCTATTTTGACGTGCATGTATATGATAATCTTATATATGAGCGCCAGTATCTCAAAAGGGTTAATTTTCATTTTGGCGATATTCGAGAACGCAGTAGATTATTACAGTTAATCGAAGGATATGATTTCGACGTCATTATCTGGCTGGCGGCGATAGTAGGAGACCCGGCGTGTAAGCTTAATCCAGAACTAACCAAAGAGATCAACCAGGATGCTGTTGAATGGCTTGCCTCGATAGCGGGAGATAGGCGCGTTATCTTTATGAGTACCTGCTCCGTCTACGGCAAGACCGAGACCGGCAATTTACTACATGAAGAATCTCCTACACAACCCCTGTCTGAATATGCTATTACCAAGTTGGCGGCGGAACAATATCTAAAAGACAAAAATGCCGTGATTTTTCGATTAGGCACCGTATATGGCTTGGGAGATAAATTTGCTCGTCCTCGCTTTGATCTTGTCGTTAATATTATGACTGCCAACATGGTATGTGATGGAGAGCTAACCGTATTTGGCGGTGATCAGATGCGTCCCCTTGTTCACGTAAGGGATATTGCGCGCATTATTGCATATGCGACGCCTCGTGATATGTGCGGGATTTATAACGTCGCCCAGTGTAATATGTGTATCGATAAATTAGCCAAAGAGATCCAAGAAACCTTGGGATATGGTAAAATAAAAGTTGTGGAGAAAGAAGGAGACGGTATGGATGCAAGAAATTATACCGCATCAACCGTGAAATTTGAACGCAACTTTCAGATAGAGTTTGAGTTTTCGGTAGAGCGTGCTATTGCAGAAATTGCACAAATAGTAGGATCGAGACGTATTAAAAATCATCACAGTCCTATATTCAATAACATGTTGAATTTAAAGGAGAAATTAAGTGAGTAAAGTTAAACTTATAGACCTGCCAAGCTATGCAGATGACAGAGGTGTATTTGTGCCGGTGTGGAACAATTGGGAGGTTGACGGACATTATGTAGATGGCACTCCTCCGAATCATCCACGCAATACTTGTGCTGGTGTAGACCTGCGAGACGTACGTCGAGCATATTTTATTCAAAACTCTCAAAAGGGGGTTGTCCGTGGATTTCACCATCACCTGAAAGAAACTAAATACTTTGTGGTTCTCCAGGGTGTGGCGAAATTTGTGACGATTCCCGTCGAGTTTGACAGTAAGGAAGACCCAACTCCATATGTTCCAATGGGTGAAGAATTTGGTACTTTTATAATGAGTGATAGAAAACAGCAGATGTTAGTTATACCACCAGAACAATGCAACGGTTGGGTATCGTTGACTAATAATTGTTTATTACTTGCCCTTTCTTCATCTACTTTTGAACAAAGTAAGAATGACGACAGGAGGATTGATCCCTATTATTGGGGTGATGTTTGGAAGGTAAAAGCACGATGAAGTACTGCTATAGATGTAGTATGTATAAAGAAGAATTAGATTTCTATAGAAATTGTATAAAAAAAGACGGTTTAAGTAATTATTGTAAAGATTGTTGTAAATTATCTAACAAGAAATCAGCTTTAAAGTATAAAGATAAAAGAAAAAAATATATACAACAATATCAGTCTATGAATAAGAAAAAGATTAGTGAACAACAACATGAGTGGTATCTGAAAAATAAAAGCCATGTTTCGCAATCTAACCACGAATGGGATCGAAATAATCGTGATAAAAGATTAGAATATTCTCAACGTCATAAAATACTTTTTCCTGAACAAAGTCAAGCTAGAGATATTTTAAATTGTGCTGTAAGATATGGTAAAATTATCAAACCATCTATGTGTAACGTATGTAAAAAACAATGTGATGTATTACATGCACACCATCATGATTATTCTAAACCTTTAGATGTCGTTTGGGTTTGTCCACAATGTCACACCAATATTCATAAGGAAAGCCAATTATGAAGGTCCTAGTATTGGGTGCTACTGGTTGTCTTGGACACCAGGTGTATAAATATCTGTGTCGGGATAAAACTCTCCAGGTTTTAGGAACATCTCGGGAGCCCGACGACAATTTACAACATCTAATGTACGGGCGATGTTTCCATCTCTTTGATGCTACGAAGGGTGGGATCGAGGAGAAGTTGCGCAGTCTACACTCTATGTTTGGTCCATTCGATTACATTATTAACAGCATCGGCATGATCAAGCCAGCCATTAACGGGAATAATCCCGCCAGTATAGCGCGAGCCATTAGGGTGAATGCAGAATTTCCTCACAAGCTTGCAGATTGCTTCAAGGAATCTAAGTGTAAGATTATCCATCCTAGTACAGATTGTGTATTTAGCGGTGATAGAGAAATGACCGCTTATTATGAAAAAGATACTCCAGATGCAACTGATACCTATGGTCGTACAAAGGCTCTGGGGGAATGTCTTCGAGTAATGAATATTCGCGCATCTATTATTGGTCCCGAACTACACACGCGACGCTCTCTTTTGGAGTGGTTTTTAAACGAAGAAGCCGAGACTGTTAATGGTTATACCAATCATTTTTGGAATGGAATGACCACACTACAGTGGGCGCGGATTGTTTATAATATTATTCAAATGAATCGCTGGAAAGCTGGTATACAACACTTCTATTCAAACCCTGTCACCAAGGCAGAGCTTCTTCAGATTTTCAAGGAAGAGTTTACTAACGTTGGTGTAACTACTCCTGCAGTACTACCTATAGAGGCACCAGAGAAGAAGTCAATGCTATTAAATACACTTAATTACGGATATGTGGCAGGATTTACTATACCCTCTTTAAGGACGCAGGTGCGTGAATTAGCGCGAATGATGCATGGAGATAATAATGACCAAACATGATAAGGAGGTATATTCGTCAGTCAAGGCTCTATATCATCGCTCCTCTATGGTCAAGATTCTGCGCGGAGAACAACCCTATCCTCGTCATATCGAGCTAGTTATCTCAGACCTATGCAACCACGATTGCGGATTCTGTAGTTATCGTATGTCTGGGTATATCTCTAACACATTATTCCAAGAGACAGGCGGTAATACCCGCAAAGACAGGAATCCAAATCGCCAGATTCCCAGAGAAAAGTGTTTCGAAATTATTGACGACTGCGTAGCGATGGGGGTGGGAGCCATTCAATTTACGGGTGGCGGAGAACCCACGATTCATCCAGATTTCGTGGAGATCGTCAAGTATGCGCAAGAGCGGGGGCTTGATACGGCTCTTGTGACCAACGGCAGTATGCTACACGAACGAACCGTGCGTGAGGTCTGTGTGAAAATGGTATGGGTACGTGTCTCTATCGACGCCGCTACATCTGAGCACTACAGCGAAGAGAGAAGGATTCCAGCCAAGGCGTTTTATACCATGATTAGCGGTTTGTTGAGCCTCTGCGCGGAAGCACGAGCAGCGGACTCGGGCGTGGTAATTGGGACAGGCTTTGTGGTAACGCCGCGCAATTATAGGCAGATTTATGAGGCTACGAGGCTATATAAGTCTACAGGCGCGCAGCATATACGCATCGGATTACAGTTTAATAGCGACTGGGAAGAGCCATTCCGTGCTATTTGGGATGATGTTCGTGATCAGACTAGTCGAGCAGTGGCAGATTTTGATTCTTCTGACTTTGTTGTCATCGATCGTACGCAGCAACGCTTCGATGAGTTCGCGGGTCGTCATACTGGTAAGGTTGATTATAAGTTTTGTGGATTTCAGAATTTTACAAATTATATTGGTGGAGATCTTAATATATATCGCTGCTGTCAGTGGGCATTTCATCCCCGGGGCTTGGTCGGCTCAATTAAAGAACAGAGCCTTAAAGAATTCTACGATTCTGCAGACAAAAAGAAAGACTTTCAAGAATTTGATGCTAGAAAGTGTGGTAATTGTCAATTTCATGCTTGTAATAAAGCAATTCATGCAGTGATAGATGATCCTGACATTATGAATCACTTAAACGATGAAGATCCTGGACATCTCAACTTCGTGTAATATATTGTTATAACTGGTAGGAGGAAGTGAATGAGAATTATCGTTCTCGGAGGAGCCGGATTTATTGGCTCTAATCTGGCACGCTATTTTCATAACAAGGGCAATGAAGTAGTAGTTTTTGATAACTTGACTCGGTATGGCGTATATAATAATCTACCCTTGTTTAAGAAGCAGGGTATTGAATTTATACATGGTGACATTAGGAACCCAGAAGACTTTCTGCGTATTCCAACAATCCCAGACGGAAAGACTGTTGTCATTAATTGCGCCGCTCAGCCGACCGCCGTTGATGGCTATAATAATCCACGGTTTGACTATACTAATAATACGGACGGGGTATTCAATTCTTTGGAATGGATACATTCTCATGCAGATGGCTTGATCTTCTTTTCTACCAACAAAGTCTATAGTGCAGATGTAGTGAACAAGCCGACGAGGGTTGCGTTGAAATCTAGGCAAAAATGGGAGTCAGACGATCAGATAGAGGGATGGGATCCCATACATGGATTTTCGGAAGCATTAACCCTAGCTGGTGGAGAGAAGTGTATCTACGGAGCCACCAAGGCAGCGGCGGACATTATAGTGCGAGAATATTGTGATGCTTTTAAGATTCCGCATGTAGCTAACAGATATTCCTGCTTGTCAGGACCTTGGCAGTGGGGTAAACCAGAACAAGGTTGGGCTGCGTGGTGGGTTATTGCTGCAGAGCTTGGTCTACCGATAGAGTATATCGGACATGAAGGTAAGCAGGTACGCGACATCCTATTTGCTGAAGACGTATGTAAATTAATAGACTCTCAAATCAGTGTTATTCTAAAGGACGATAGTACGTGGGGTGCGTATACTATTGGCGGCAGTCATAAACACACCTTGTCATTAAGAGAAGCAACCGCACTTGTGGAAAAAATGACTGGCAAAAAAATGAAGATCACATATACGCCCTTGCCACGTGTGGCGGATCATGTTGTATATATTAGTGATATTCGCAAGGCTTCTCAGGTCTTTAATTGGGAACCGACTATTGATATTGATACGGGATACCAACAAATTTATCAATGGGTTCGAAATAATATATCTATTCTAAGGGGTATTTATGTGTAAAAATATACTTATAGAGAGTTCTTAATAACGTATAATAGAGAGTGGGGAAGACAGGTGTTTTTGAAGTCTTCTCTGTTTTTATAGATCACTCGAAAGGATGTAGTAATGAGTCATTTAGACGATGCAAAGAGAGTTCAGGCGACCCGTCAGAAGGCGCGGATTCTCTCAACCAAACAGAAGATTCGGTTTTTAGAGATGTTGAAGCGTCAGGCATCTCAGTTTGAGTTCAAAAATAAAATGAACTTGCTCCCGAGCGATATTGCTCGGCTTAAGGGAGAATTTGAGGTAGAAACAATACGTGATATAACTCGTGTCATTACCTCTCTTGAGAAGGTGCAAGATCGTGAACGTTTACAAGCGATTAACGTAGATCATACCATGCCAATACGTAAGCAAGAAATTGTCCCGTCCACACAGGAGGAAGCAGCTAAAAACGCACCCGTGGTTAATGCACAATTCCCCGAGTTTCAAGCAAAGAGACTAGAGGCACGTCGTCAGAAGATCTTTAAGGTTGTCGACGAGAATGAGCAATACTGCGATTTTAGGATCCCCAAGAATGAAGAAAATAAATTTCTTAATCGACTTCATCTTGGTAAGCGTTTCCTTGCCCGCGCATATGGAGTGCCCATCATTGTGATTGTTAAAGAGGCTCTTCGTCTTAATCCACAACTTGATCCGGATTCCATTAATAATTAAGAAAGAAATTTCCATTCTCTGCCATACTATCTATAGAGGCGGTCCATTTTTGGAGTAATGAATGAGTGATATAAACCTGACCCAAGAGAAGATGCATAGAATCTTCAAGGAAGAGCCGGATCATAACTGGCTGCAATATCTGCGTAATGACGAGTTCGAAGGAGAGGGTAGGGATAGAGCCCCAGTCCTCAGAGGACTACGTAGGTTAGCCAATATTCGTGGTATTGTAGAGATGAATGTTGATAATCTTGGTGTGACCATATATAGATCAACCAAGTATACGGCTAAGGAGAATGAGACAACCGAGATTCCTTTTGCATACGTCAGCGTTCGCATGAAGTTTGCTGATGGTGTTGAGGTCGCAGATGCAGCCGACTGTCACTGGGGTAATTGTATGAAGTATGGTAATTTTCCAGTGGCAACAGCAACGTCTCGTGCGATGGGACGTTGTATCGCACGTGCGTTTAATATTGAACGTGCTGCAGAAGAAATGGATCCAATGACGCCTTACGATGCGTTTGGTGATTCTAACGAACTTATTAGTGACCTTCAAATACGCGGTATTAGGACTATGGCAAAGGTGCGTAAACTTGTTTTGGACGATGTTCTGGAAGCATTATTTCCAAAGAAAAAGCCGGCGGATCGTAAGTTAGAAAAACTCTTAAGCTCTGAAGCAACTAAAGTTAGCAGATATATTAATGACAGAAAGGCGTAGTCATGGGACGATTTGACATATATAAACCGACTGGCAGCTTCCCACAACGAAAAGGGGCAGCGTTCCAGTTTGAGATTGGCAATAAACAAGCAAGAGGTAATAGGCTACCAACTCCATGTATCTTTGTAACTGCCGCACCTCAGACTAAACACAAACCCGAGCGTCTTTCTAAAGACTCTGCCTTTGTATGGACGGAGGATGGGAAACCTCACAAAGAAACTATTTGTATGTGTCTTGATCTAGTAGACTTGGCTCAAATGTTGACAATGTTGGAGGGTTATCATAAGGATTCAAAAGGAAATTTGATTTCCGAAGTGCAACTTGTTCATCAGTCAATGCCCAAGGGATCTGATATAAAGGTAACTAAGGATCTAGTACTAAACAATAGCGACAAAACCAAGGACGTCATTCTTTCTATGTCTCAGACTGTCGGTCAAGGACATCATAAGATTCTGACCTATCTGAAACCCCCGGAGAAAATTGCCCTCCGAGAGATAGTTCGTGTTACCATAAGTAAATACTTTGCTTCTCCTACTTTTGTCAAGAAAGAGGGTTAGGATGACCATTAAAGTCAAGCGACTTCGTTCGGGGGCTAAGTTACCGACACGTGCCTATGATCAAGCATTAGCATATGATGTATATTTTTGCCCAGAAGACAATAGACCAGAAACATTGATGAATGGTCGGGGTCCCAAGTTATTAGGGACAGGCATTGCAATTCAACCACCACAAGGCTATGGTTTTATCGTTCGAGAACGTGGTAGTATGGGCATGAAAGGATTGTCTATTCGTGCCGGAGTAATCGACGAAGATTATCGTGCCGAAGTATTTATTCTCATGCAACTTATTAATCAACATATTAATATACAAACAAACACGGGATTTTGTAGCACTGCTAATTATACAATGCATCCCGGTGATAAAATTGCTCAGCTTATTTTGATTCCTACACCAACACACGCAGTCGTTGAGGTAAACCAGTTGTCAGATACCGAGCGCGATGAACAATGCTTAGGAAGTTCAGATAAATGAATTTTAAAGGAGAAGAATTGGTTTTTTACGATTGTCCCGAGTGTGGTAAGCACAGGCTACTCTGGAAAAAGGGAAGTCCTCCAAAATCTAGACTAGTGGCGCGATCCTTCTATGGTGTACAGATCAAAGAACATGGCGTTGTGTGTAATGGTTGTCACATGAAATATGCACGACTACGCAGGAAGATCGAAAAAGAATATAATCAGAAACTAAAGGAAAAGCGACGTGGTGATACAACACAAACCCTTTTGGGCGGCGGAGAGACGAAGCCATAACGCATTTGGTTTTCCTCAAAGCCAGGTAGATATAGCTATTATTGGTGGGGGGCTTAAGGGGCTCGCCACTATGTATCTTTTATCTGCTTTGAATCGCTCCTGTATTCTTTTAGAACGTGGTTCTATTGGGGGCGGGGAATCTACTCGTAACATCGGTGCTGTATGCACGGTCCCGGACTGTTCTCCTAATACGTTTGACGAAAATGTCATTATAGAACGCATTAGGATGGCGGAGACCAACCGAGACAAAATAGGTATGTTATTGGATGAACTCCAGTATGGCGTTGATTTTGTTCGTAATGGTGGACTACATCTTGCTGCCAATGCGACACAACTAGCCCAGCTCGAGGTTCTACATCGGCTATTGGCACAGAATAATATTGTCTGTGACGAATTAGATAGTGACCAGATCAATGCCCTGGTAGCTGGTAGTAGATTTGAGGCTGGGCTATATTATCCGAGCGAGGCAACGCTGAATCCGAGTAAATTACTTGATTTACTGGTTCTTCTTAATGCAGCATTTACACATAATGCGGCAGTCGAGTATTTTACTGTTGATCGCGTCGAAGAGACGGGGACAGGTGTGGATATCCTATCAGATCGTGGAACTCGTATTCATGCTTCTGTGGTTATCATCTGTACCGATCAGTTTTCTCATTTTTATACTAATTCAGAAATTCCTATAGGAGAGGAAAGTGCGTCATTATGTTTTGCGACCGAGCCCTTAGATAAGATATTAGGCAAAACTTCGATGTCTTCTCGTACTGTTACGGGGATGCAGGCATGGACAATTTATGATGGACGTATTATCTACTCATTCAGGAATCGCTCGAGCGCAGGTGATAATTTTGCTCAGGATAACGACGATATTCGTAAAGCACAAAGATTTTTGACACACTATCTTCCAACGAGTAAAGGACATCACCACCAGGAATATATTTGGTCATCAACTTATAGAAAGGCGGCAAGCCTTCTTCCATTCACCGCCCTTGCTCCTGGTAGTAACAAGATTATTTTAAATGTTGACTATGGATATAGTGTGTTAGATTTATTCTTAGCAGGTGCGGAAAAAGTCGCAATACATACTCAGGAAGTATTAAATAACCAGCCAGTTGGGGGTGCTGAAAGTGTTGAACAGTCTTCAGAAGGAGATCCTGAATAGTCGTTACGCCCTACCCACAGAAAATACGTGGGACGAGGTTGTAGACAGGGTAATTCGACATGTTATACAGGCTGAGCCTGCCAATAAACAAGAAGATGTCTCGAAACAATTCCACCAGGTCATGAATCCAATGTATTTTGTCCCGGGCGGACGAGTATTATATGGCGCGGGGAGGGTGAAGCCTCAGTTATTGAATTGTTTTCATAAAGATACATTAGTTTTTACTAGGAATGGATGGTGTAAGATTGTTGATGTTCAAATCAACGATGAAGTACTTACACATAAAGGACGTTTTTGCAAAGTAACTAATAAGTTAAATCAAGGTAAGAGAGATCATTTATATTACATTAAAATTAAGGGGCTAAATGGTAAAACCATTCTACGTATTACTGGTGATCATAAAGTCATGACACCTAGTGGATACGTCCAAGCTAAAGACCTCAAAGAAGGTGGTTTGGTTACAACTGGTCATATCTCTTCATCCTTTTTTAATAGTCCTAGTCATATATCATTACATCATTATGTTGATATGAATAGATATTCTGTAGTGGGTGATAGAATTGGTATTCCGTGTAAACAAGCTGGAAAGCATTGGTATAAAGACGGTAAAAAAAGACAGATTGGCGATTTTAGAAAAAATCATTGTAAGAATGATATTGACCTTAATATAAAATTTGCTAGATGGACTGGGTATTATTTATCCGAGGGGTGCGTATCTAATAATGGATGTAGTTTATTGATTACTTTTCATAAAAAAGAAATAGACTATATTAATGAGGTCGCACAATTAGGCAAGGATTTATTTGGTGTTAATGCTGCCATCGAACCATCTAGTGCTGGCGAATGGACTCAAGTAAAATTTCATTCTACTATTCTGTGTGATTTCCATAAAGTATATTTTGGTAGGATTTTTTCAAATAAAAGAATTCCAGAACATTTTTATGCATCAAATTCGGATGTTCAATTAAATCTTTTAGCTACTTTGATTCGAGGAGATGGTAGTAAAGCATTAAAAAAATATACTACATCATATACATTGACTTGTGCAAATCCTAGTATGATTTATGATGCATACTTAATTGCTAAATTACTTGGATTTGAATGTTCATATAAAATACATACATATAAAAAGGAAAAACATCATTCGGACACAGCTACTCTTTATATTCGTGCTCTTAAACCAGATTATAGCCTTATCAATATTATCGAGGATGCTCATTACAATATGTCGACTAGTTTTATTCAAAATATTGTCCAAAAAGAATATAATGATGAAGTATGGGATATCTCGGTTGAAAGAGATCATTCCCTAGTTGCCGATGGTGTGGTTGTTAGTAATTGTTTTGCGTTTCGTCCCGACGATAATGCCGCATCACTAGCCAAGCTTATCCATGATATCTATATTACGAGCGTTAGCTATGGTGGATGTGGTGTTAATTATTCGTCGATTAGACCCAGGGGTAATGCTCTACAGGGTGTGCCTGGTGTAGCTCCCGGCGTATTGAGCGAGGTGCGCAAGATTGACGTTGTTGGCGGAGAAGTCAAGGCTGGTGGTATAGCCAGACGAGCAGCACTACTAGCATCTTTGTCTATCTATCATCCAGACGTATTAGAGTTTTTGCAGGCGAAGCTGGAAGATGGTCAGCTGCCCAATCATAATATTTCGGTCATTATAGACAATGCGTTTATCAAGGCTGTGCGCAGGAAAGAAGAATGGATCTTTAAGTTTGAAGGACGTCAATATTTCTTGTGGCATGTGCATCGTACAGGTTATCGCAAGCAAACAAATGGAGAGTATAAGCTAAACACAGAGAAACTGGTTATCACCGGTACAGACAAGGAAGATGTTTTAGCACGTGCGGATATACATCATCGTCTTAGCGAGTCCGATGAGTTTAAGGTGACGACACGTAAGCGTATTCGTGCAGATGAACTTCTGAATATTATAGCTGAGAATGCTCACAGAACAGGGGAGCCGGGAGTGATTAACGAGTCATTAATCAAAGAAAACATGGCGACCTTGTACTTCGAAAGATTTGCTAGTTGTAATCCGTGTATTACCGCCGAGACAATGGTTGCTGTAGCTGATGGTGGTGGCGATCAGACAATTGGCGAGTTAGCTAAGGTTGGTAAAGATGTACCCGTATATTGTTTGGATGATAACGGCAAGGTGCAAATTCGTTACATGCGTCATCCGCGATTAACTGGGAAGAAAGTGCCAATATACAAAGTGACTCTTGATAATGGAGAGATAATTAGGACTACTGGAAATCACAAGCTTCTTATGAAGAATGGTAAGTATAAACGCGTAGATGAATTAGAATATGGGAACAGCCTGGAGGTAATAAGTAAGTTTGATGCATCGTTAAAAGATATATTTCCAAAATGTAATAGTAGATCACAAAATTATGTATGGATTAATGGTGGTCATAATTCTAATTATTCAGAACATCGATTAATCTACGAATTTTATAATGGTGTCATTCCAAAGCATCACGTGATTCATCATCAAGATTATAGCGCACAAAATAATAATATTGATAACTTAATTTGTATGTCAAAATTTGATCATGACCAACTACACGCTAAAGATATGATGGGTGACAAGAATCCGATGCGTCGTGCTAAGCATGAATGGTCAAATGAAAAGTGGGAAGAATATAGAAAAAAACAATCCCTAGCTAACGGTGGTATTAAAAACGGTAATAGTAGCGGACATACTAATAATGAGATTAGTGATTACGCTATTAAATTAACCAAATCTTTAAATAGAAGATTTTCTAATAAAGAATGGCGTAAATATGCCAAGGAACATGATCTTCCTCAAGACTTAAAATGTAAGTGGAGAAGCGACCATCTTAATGGCGGTACGATTGGACTTGCAAAATGGGCGGCGACTCAGTGCGGTATAGAATTCATTAATGAAGACCCAAGAGTGGTTAAAACATATATAGATTTATCTAAACAAGGTTACGATTGCATAATAGAAGATGGTAAGGTTTATGTTTTAAAACAGTGTGAAGATTGTGGCGATCCTCTTAAAATTTGGTCTCACAAACGCGAACAATCTATTTGTCAGAAATGCGCTCAAAAACGCGCTTCTCTTACAGCCTTATCTAATCAAGCGTATCATACACGCATGAGCGGCTTAGCTAATCGTAAAGCAAAAACTAGAGAAAAGCAAGCTAAAATCTTTTCAGACTTAGCATTTAAATTACAACGCGCCCCCCTTAAAAAAGAATGGCAGACTGTCTGTCGCGCGCATGGCATTAGTCCAGAAGTAGGAAGAAAAACAAGCCCGTTCACAACGTGGGCAACACTAAAAGAAGCCGGTGCCAATTATAATCATAAAGTTGTATCTGTAGAATTTTGTGGTTACGAGGATGTTTATAATGGAACTGTAGATGAATTTCACAATTTCTTTGTTGGTGGATGGGAATCGAAACAAAAGAATGGCAAGCGTCGGTACAGTTATATTAATAATCAGCAGTGTGGAGAATCTATTTTGCCCACTCTTGGGAACTGCTGCTTAGGCTCTATCAATTTGTCAGCACTATATGATCACAAGACTAATGACGTCAATTGGAAACTATTAGCCCAAACCGTACGTGCCGGTGTACGATTTCTTGATAATGTACTTACGGTTAACCGCTATCCTCTGTCAACAATGAGGGAGGTCTCTCATAATTCTCGTCGTATTGGGCTAGGTATTATGGGTCTGGCTTATTTACTGATTAAAATGGGGTTACGATATGGTAGCGACGCATCACTCGAATTCATAGACCGGCTTATGAAGACTATCCGGGACGAGGCGTTTAAGGCTTCTATTGAACTTGCCAAAGAGAAGGGGTCCTTCTCAAAGTTTAAGGCAGGTCCATATCTTAGCAATAAATTTATTGGTAGATTGCCTCCGGATATTCAGGCAGATATACGCGAGTATGGTATTCGTAATGCCGTTATTTTATCTGTTGCTCCTACTGGTACGATTAGTATGCTTACGGGATGTTCGTCTGGCATTGAACCATTATTTGCTCCAGTGTATATAAGACGTTTTCGTAGCGGTGGTGTTGTTGTCGAGCGCTTGGTAGTAGATTCCTTATTTCAGGAGTACGTAGAAAAAGATAAATCGTTAGATAACTTTGTAAGTAGTCATAACATCAGTGGTGATGAACACATAAAAATGTTGGCACGAGTACAACAATGGATAGACCAGTCTATCTCAAAGACAACCAACGTTCCAGAAGATACTACAGTAAAGGGGATTGCTCGTTATTTGCTACGATATGCAGGACACGTTAAGGGATGGACCATTTATCGCAGCAAGAGTCGTGCTTATAGTGACCTCGGAGATCCTATGGAGCCTGTAGATATTAGTAATATGAGTCGTAAAGATCTATTGGCTCTTATTAAAAAAGGACATACAACACAGGCTGCGGTCTCGGACTGTGCAACGGGGAAATGTGACGTTTAATGAATTATGTAGTGTTTAACGAGCCACTAGTATTATTGGTAGTATCCTTATTAGTTATAGCCATCTTTGCGGCAATCATTCATTGGTTTTCTCTCCAAAGGCATCGATTCGAGACATTATACAAACACACTCAAAAAGAGTATGAGAGCTTTAAGGTTTCTGCCGACAGTCGTCTACGCAAGTTATTGGTAAGAAGCCAGGACGAGATGCGGGATAGCGTCAATTACTATGAACAAGAGATTAAGTTAGAACAGGCAAAAAGCCGAAAATATTTATCCGACAAGAAAAGCACGGAGGTCAGAACGGGGCACATCCTAGAAAAAGTTGCGCCCTTATTTGAGGACTTTCCTGTACAAGTAGAGTCCGGGGATGTCTTTCCAATATTTGGATCGATAGATTATATGGCAATCATTCATAATGGAGATGATGCTGGAGTATATTTGATTGAAGTAAAGAGCGGTAATGCTGGCTTATCGCAACGTCAAAGGTCTATCAAGAAAATGGTTGAGAATGGTCAAGTATATTTTAGAACATTTAGAAAAAGTGGTAAGCCAGAAGAGAAGAACCAGGAAGAATGGGACAAGGACGTAAAATAAATTTGGATTTAATATGGAGATCACAAAATGGCGAAAAGTCCTAGCGAAAAATATTCAATCTTTTGTTTTGATACCGAAACAACCGGACTCTCTCAACGCGCCGAAATTATAGAGTTCGGAGGCATTTTACTTGACGGAAAGACTCTAGAAGAGATCGATAGTATTCATACTCTCATTGCTCCGTCTGAACCGGACATTCTAAATACCTATGAAGCCAAAAAGGCATTGGCGATGAATCATCTTGCCGAGCGTAAAGACGAGTTACTTGAAGCACCAACCTTCTTCCAGTTTTGTGAAGAGTGGATGAAGATGAAAGAGAGACACGACGAGAAGTTGTGGATTCCTTCTGGCTATAATATCGGCGGATTTGATATGCCGAAACTTAAATACCGCTTCTGGCAAATCCGTGCTATGATGCCCACCTTCAATCACGAACAATTTTTTCACTATCATTGGCTAGATGCCATGCCAATTTATATTAGTAAGAACTGGTTTGGAGGGATGTCCGCACATGTTACCCTTAAGGCAGCCTTGAAAACATACGGCATTACAAACGAAAAGGCTCACTGCGCCATCGAAGATGCGAGGGCTACTGCTAAACTATTACGTATTTTACTCCGAGAAGAGAAATAATGTCGATTAAAAACAACCAGTCTATTGATGGTATTCATATTAATAAGTTAAAAGATTCTAGTAAAGAACAAGTAGTTCGAGTATGTGACAAATGTTTAGCTGAAAAAATTGTACAATATAGAACCATACGTTTGTCTCAAAATAAACACAATACTAAGGAAATATTATGTCATAGTTGTTTATTAAAATATTATAAGAAACCAGTATCTGATATTACAAAACAAAAAATGTCTCAAGCTGGTTTGATTCGGTTTCAAGACGATGGCAATAAAGAGTATTTAAGAAAACGAACAAAATATAATCATCCAAGGTATAAAGATAATCGACGAATTATCCATAAAGGATATTTGGCTCGATATGAAGGCGGAAAAACTATTTTTATGCATAGAGAGATATATGAATGTCATTATGATCGTGTATTAAAGTCCGGAGAACATGTTCATCATATTAATTGTGACAGCATGGACAATAGACCAGAAAACCTAGTTGTTACAGATAATAAGTCTGATCATAGGTTAACTCATTCTAGTTTGGAAAAAACAGCAGCGCTATTAGTAAAAAAAGGTATTATTTTATTTAATAGGGATACAAAATCCTATTTTATTAATCCTAATTTGGATAATAGATTTATGGAAATAAGTCTTGGTTTTACCGATGTAGCAATGAAACAAAAAAAGAATATATGTCGGTCAAGATTAGATATTAATACAGACACTGAGATTATTCATGGGGTTATTAGACCAATTGGTCTTATTGCGTCAAATATGTCAACCGTCACAAATGCTGAATTTTGTATTGCATTATATAAACTGGGCGCATTTGGCATTATGCATAGAGCGGCGACGGATGACCATATTATTGAAACAGTGAAAAAAATAGCTAGAGAATGTGAATGGACTGCTGGATCTATTGGTGTAAACAATCAGCAATTTTTATTAGCTAAGAAACTCATCCATGCCGGATGTAATATTATTACTATTGATATAGCTCATGGTTTTTCTGAGCGAGTGGCAGATTTAGCTAAGAGGATTAAAAAATTTAATAAGAATACTAAAATTATAATTGGTAATTTAACTAATCCTGAAGCCATTACATTATTTTACCGTGATATTGATGCGATTAAGGTAGGAATTGCTAGTGGGCTTGTCTGTGAAACAAAGAATTCAGCCGGATGTTTTGAAAGACAATTTTCTGCCGTATTAAAATTCAAACAGATTGCTAAAGATTTTAACATTCCAGTTATCAGCGATGGTGGGATACGAGAACCATCTGATTTTGTTAAAGCTATTGGTGCGGGTGCAAACTCTGTCATGGCTGGTTCTATATTTGCTAGATGTCCTGAAAGCGCAGCCGAAGAAGTGGATGGCAAGAAGATATACGCCGGTATGGCAAGTCGTTATGTTCAGAATCAATGGAAAGGTGCCCTAAAGCCAGGTACATGTCCAGAGGGTAGGGTATTAAAGCTATCTATAGGTGAACCAGTAGCAGCCTTATTAGAGAGATATCAAGGAGCCCTTCGATCCGGCATTACTTATGGCGGCGGCGCCGATATTCAATCCTTTCAAGATATAGTTGAGTTTGTTAGATTGGCTAAATAAACCTCTTTGAGAATACGAAAGAGTAAATAAAACTTTATTTCTTATAGAAATCGGGGTAAACACATGCCTTATGTATCACAAGAACGCAGACCCGACCTAGACAAGCTGGTCAACCACATGCGACATACTCTTAAGTTTGATGGCGATCTCAACTACGTACTTTTTGCCCTGTGTCGCCGGGCGGTTCCTTTGTCTTATAACAACATCAAGAATTTCATCGGAGAACTGAACGAGTGTGCCGCAGAGATCCGGCGCAGGATTTTGGCAAATCACGAAGATCGGAAGTGTGAAGATAATGGAGATGTGTGGTAATGAAGCAGTATCTAGATCTATTACAAGACGTTTTAGACAACGGCGTGGATAAAGACGATCGCACCGGCACGGGCACCAGGAGTGTCTTCGGTAGGCAGGCGCGGTTTAATCTAGCGGAAGGATTCCCTCTCCTCACTACCAAGAAGATTTTCACCAAAGCCATTATCCACGAATTGCTTTGGTTCTTACGAGGCGATACCAATATTAAATACTTAAATGATAATGGTGTCCACATCTGGGATGATTGGGCTGATGAGAATGGATTCCTTGGACAAGTCTACGGAGCCCAGTGGAGGCGTTGGCAAGCCTTTAAATTTGAGTTCGGCTATGGCATAATGCCAAGCGAAGCAAATAATTGGCAATGGGATGGTGTGCTAGATCGATGGACACCATATCCTATTGACCAAATTGCCAACGTTATTAAACGTATCCAGACCAATCCAGATTGTCGTCGCTTAATCGTAAGTGCTTGGAACCCCGGCGAAATAGATGATATGGCTCTTCCTCCCTGCCATTGCCTTTTTCAATTTTATGTAGCTGATGGCAAGTTATCTTGTCAACTTTATCAGCGTAGCTGCGATATTTTTCTTGGTGTACCATTTAATATTGCTTCTTATGCCTTACTAACAATGATGATTGCACAAGTAACTGGCTTACAATTGGGTGAATTTATTCATACTTTTGGAGATCTACATATCTATCAAAATCATATGAAGCAAGTAGAAGAACAGATGAAACGAAAGCCGCACAAATTACCCACGATGGTTTTAAATCCGGAGGTATTAAATATTAATGATTTTAAATATGAAGACTTTGAACTAATTAATTACGATCCACACCCAGCAATTAAAGCACCCATTGCTATTTAAAGTATATTAATGAAGATCACATAGCAACAGATGAGAAAAGGTTAGGCAAGATAAATGGCGGGTAAGAAAAAATTAAACTATATTATTTTATATCCAGATCATGCAAAAATTATATTAAATCATAATCAAATATGTTATATTGATAAAGAAGATTGTAAAAAAATAAATCAACATACATGGTTTGCCGATAAATCTGGATACACTTTTTATGCAAGAACTACTATCAATAACAAAAAAATAAGGATGCATAGGTTAATAATGCCAACCCATAATCTTATCGACCATATTGATCACAATGGGTTAAATAATAGAAAATATAATCTTAGACAATGTTCGCATCGGGAAAATATAAGATATTCTCCTAACAAAACGGGGGGAAATCTATATATCGTGGCGTATCGTGGCATAGTGGAACACAAAAATGGATGGCGTGTATTGGTGTTAATGGTCGTTCAAAATATCTTGGCTATTTTGATAATGAAATTGATGCAGCGCGAGCATACAATTCAGCTTCTAAAAAATATCATAAAAATTTTGGCATTCTTAATAATGGAGTTTAGTAATGCAAAAAAAAGCTTTGATTAGTGGAATTACGGGTCAGGATGGTTCATACCTAGCCGAACTACTGATCCAGAAGGGCTATGAGGTCCACGGCTTAGTTCGGCGCGTATCGGTACCTAATCGCCGCAATATGTGGATGCTCAAGAATATAAAGATCATCGAGGGAGACCTTGAAGATGGGACAAAGATCTCTGGGATTATCAAGGACGGACAATACGATGAAGTATACAATCTCGGCGCAATGAGCTTCGTTGCATATAGTTTCGAGAATCCCGTCCAGACCCACCTGACCAATTGTCTCGGTGTGATTCACTTAGTTCAAGCAATTCGACGCTTCTCACCCCACACACGCTTTTACCAAGCCAGTACGTCTGAGATGTACGGCGGTGAAGCTTGTCCCGTCGATGGCTATGTAGAGGACAGTCCTTTCCATCCGCGCTCTCCATATGGAGAATCAAAGCTCGCGGCATATTGGCATGTGAGAAATGCACGAGACGGATACAACCTTCATGCAAGCAACGGCGTACTTTTTAATCACGAAACTATGGTTAATTTTATGCCAATGTTTCACCGCAACTATGGTGATACCTCTTTTAATATTAAGCCTATTTGTGAGATTGTAGAATTTAACGAGAGTATCAAACAATATCAACAAAAAGAAGTGTCTGGTATTCAAGTATGGAGTAAAAACGGATGGGTAGATGTTACCTGTGCTTCAGCATACCCACACGATATTAAAAATAATAATAAAAAACCGCGTTTTATTAATGGGCGCAACGCTGCCTTTATGGCTACTTCAAGCCACGTTGTGTTTATGGCAGATGGCACCGAAAAGGAAACAGGTGACATTCAGATTAATGATAATTTAGCCACTATTGATTTGCCAGATAATAGTCAAGAAAACAATACTTCTCTCGAAGAAGCGGAGTTGCTTGGCATGATGGTTGGCGACGGATCTATTTCGTATTATGAGAATAAATCCATAAAGGGATGTTTTACTAATAAATCTCAAAAACTTAAGGATAGATTTGTGCATTTGATTACTGTTGTAACCGGCGGATGCACTAAATTTCAAAATACTTTATCGGGCTTCACTGGTCAGCCCGTTGGTCAATTACGTATTAATGGCGCTAACGATTGGTTACGCTTTATCGATATCTACAATAAGGATCATACAAAAAGAGTACCAAAACGAATTCTTAATGCTTCGCCAGAAATTATGCTTGCGTTCTTGCGTGGCTATAATGCCTGTGATGGACTTAAGGCTAATCCATGCACATACGAATTCAAGAATTTCAAAACTAATAGTGCAACTCTAGCTATGGGGCTTTGGTATCTTATTAGCAAGACCACTGATCAAGAAATGAATTTAACCGTTGAATTTGGTAGTTCTGCAAATCCGGATGGTATTTACTACTCTATAAACCTATTGTCGCCCGTAGATAACCAACAAAAAGAGACAACTGTTAATGAATTAATAAATCAAGGGATGTCACAAAGAGAGATTGGTCGTCGCACGGGTATTTCTCGCACCTTTATTCGCAAGATTCAGAATGGTGGTTCAGCCTGTTTGATTCATCATCTGCGCAGACAGCCATTGACTGTAAAAAAGATTGTAGATATGCCTGAATATAATGGTTGGTTTTATGATCTAGAAACATCATCTGGTGAATTTCATTGTGGCGTCGGTAATACACATGTCCATAATAGCCCCCGGCGCGGCATCGAGTTCGTTACCCAAAAAGTAGCAACTGCCGTAGCGGACTACTGGAGATATTTGCAAGAATGCCCTTTGGTTGAGGCTAATCCCGTACCAGCCTTAAAGATAGGTAATATGGACGCTCAGAGGGACTGGGGAGATGCCCGGGATTATGTACGGGGGATGTGGCTTATGCTCCAGCAACCAAAGCCGGACGACTACGTGTTAGCTACGGGCGAAGCCCACACGGTTCGCGAAATGATTGAGATTTGTTTCGGGGCGGCGGGTATAGTTGTTCAGTGGAGGGGAGAAGGCAAGGACGAGAAGGGGTACGATACCCAAAGAGGAACCTTGATTGTCGAGGTAGATCCTAGATTTTATCGTCCAACAGATGTGAGTTGTCTCATAGGAAATGCAAGCAAGGCGAGGAAAATTCTGGGATGGAAACCAGAGATTTCATTTGAAGAAATGATGATAATGATGGTAGATAATGCAAAGAATAATCCTTAATCTTCGCCGACATAGACAATATTCAAGTCAAACTTCCGCAGCCATCTTTTGATTGTACTTATACTACAGCCACAGATGGCTGCCATGTCTTTAATGCGCAATTGATCTTTGATCTGGCGCTCCAACCAAGCCTTCTTCCGATACTGGTATGCACGATCAAGAATATGAACGTGTCTTTTCAACCAGACGTTGGCAATATAATAATTATCACCGGTAACCATTGTTTCTGTGGTAAAGAATTTATCATTATGAGCCCAGCAGCCTGGTAGAGCGTGGACAAGCTCGTGTGCCATAAGATATACTAATACGTAATTGGGAACGTTCATTAATTGAAGAGATGCATTCATCCTAATTAGATAAGAGTTTGTTGTAGAACCAATGCTGGTACAATCTGCCCAGGCGCTATCTCCTAGTTGAACGGATGAAAATACGCAGGTGAAGTCGTAATCTTGTATCGGTTTGAAAGTCTCGTGTTCTAAGAGTTTTTTATATATAGTTTGAAGCTTTGGATGACTTCGCTTTGGGCGTGGCATAGACGTGCTCCTTACATCTGATTAGTATGTTCGTACCAACCAAATGTCATACTTCCTACGTTGTTGTCGGTCAGGCTGGATAGTCGCATTAGATACACGGTATTTTGTTTTAAAACCCACTCTCCCTCTGCCCGCGAGGTTCCGCCACCAGTGACGCGATTTGCTCCACCGCCTGTATCAACACCAAATTCAGCTTCGAATAGAAGAATTCCGTCTGCGCCATTACCCGCATGTTCAGTTATGATGATACCCGCTTGTTTAGTACTATTTCTATTATTATTATGGACGGGCATGTGGATACCAGACGTATGGGTTGCTCCCTCAAATAACTCAAATCTAGTGTGGAGAGCACCGTATATAGTACCAAGTAAATGTGCCCACTTAGTGGTGTTTGGGGCGTGAATTAGATATTCTAATGGGGTCGCAATATCAAGATCTCCGCTAGTAGTACTAAATGTGAAATGACTTCCGTCATGTACCTCGTGATGCGCGTAGTCGATAATATTAATAGCGTTAGTCGATCGATCCACGTCGGCAAGATTACCGGAAGCACCGGTAATGAAAACTTTTCTTAGCTCTGTCACGACTACCCCTCCCTATTAGTTTCTTCTTGTTGCATAAGGACTTTGTTTAACTTTATAATGCTTGCGCGTAAACGCTCGGCAGATTTACCATTGAGTTGTTTCACTTTTTTTGATAGAACTGCACATGGTATATTGCTGATTGCGATTTTTTTACCTAACATTCTATTCACCAATTCTTTTTTGGATCAGGAAATCGTGCAGGCGCTCGATAATATGAGCCAACATATGATTACTATCTGAGGCAGCTTGCAATGCTTCTGAGGTTTGCCTAACTTCCTTGGCGCGGCATTCATTCACATTTTTTAGCTGACGATTAAATGACTTTGCCATTTTAATATTGTCTTGACGTTCTCTCATCCACAAAACAAGAAAGACAATAGTTGTTGCGCCAAGAACACCCTGCTCTAGAAAAATCGATAGGACTGTGGACCAGCCAGTAGGATCGCTAATGTTTACAAGCATGATACTCCTATATTATATAATTCTCCAGTTGGTTCCAATACTAAATAATCTAACTACCTCGTCTTGAGCTTCCAGAGCAAATGTTGCACTACCATCGATATTAACGGCGCCGGACATCGTAATAGTATTTGCACTGGCATCAATCTTCTTTATTACAAAGGATTGTCCTGCACAATCAGAAGCATCGGGCATAATCGCCACAAAGGCTTCACTACTGGCATCTCCGTCGACATAGAAGTCAGTTGCAAGGATGACGTATGGTCCAGTGCCGCCTGTCATGCTGCGGTAGTTTTGTTTGATAAGTTGTGGTATAACAACATTGAAGATGCCACTAGCAGCGTCGAGGCGTCTCCACCTGCGACTTGATGTACCCAAGTCATAAGTATTATCAAACTCCGGACGTATCCCGTGGGTTCTTAGTTCTCCACCAGAGATATAAGATTCACCACTGGCATGTATATGAACCTTGGGGTGGTTACTGGCATCGCCCCCATAAATATCTAGATAATGTGCGCTATCAGCACTACCATCTGATCCTAATAATGAAGCAAATTTTGCACCAGTTGCACTATCTCTTTTATGAGAAACAATTATCCCCCATCTTTTACAATGTATAATTAAGCTATCAGTACCAACATCATCAGTTCGTATTTCATACAATGGAGTAGTTGGATTATCTGAAAATTGACCAAGATTTAAAACAACCGCATCATCACCCCCTACAGCGCCTCGAAAATGTCCTATAGTACCATAAATATTATCTAGTAATTTAGTAGATGAACCAAAATCATAAGCAACTGATGTGTCTGGTACAACATTTGCTTTAAATTCACGCTCGTCAATTGGACCACCAGATGTTTGAATACCATAAATAATCGGTGGGATGGTAGAATGATTAATAGAATTAATGGTTGATTCAGTAAATACGCCGCTTGTAGCGGTTATGCGACGAATATTAAGCCCATCAGTCCCAATGTCATATACGTTAGTGATATCTGGTACAATATGATCTTTAAATTGACGTTCGTCTATTGGACCACCAGAAGTTTGAATACCGTAAACAATCGGTGGGATGGTAGAATGACCGATGCTATTAATTATTACTTCATCGAACGTACCACTGATGCTTACAATGCGCCGTATTGCTTTACTATCGTGTCCAATATCATATGCAGCATTAGTATCAGGATGTACGTGATCCTTAAACTCACGCTCGTCAATTGGACCACCAGATGTTTGAATACCATAAACAATTGGTGGGATGGTAGAATGATTAATAGAATTAATGGTTGATTCAGTAAATACGCCACTTGTAGCATCAATACGTCTCCATAAAAAACTAGCTGTACCTAAATCATAAGTAGAATTAATTTCTGGTCGTATTCCGAGTGTTCGTAAATCTCCACCACGAATATATGATAATCCTTGTGCGCGCAAATGAATTTTAACGTTGTTATCAGTATCTCCACCAAATATTTCAAATACATGACTATCATCATCACCATAGCTAGTGAGTGCAAATCCTGATTTATCTCCTGTAGGACTATCTCTATGAAATCTAAAATTCATTGCATAACGCGTACTAGTAATCTTTAGTCTATCATTAGTAGCATCGTTAGTTATCATTCTATATAGTGGAGTTTCACTATCACTAGTAAGTTGACCTAGAGACAATACGGTACTTTCGACACCTCCAACAGTACCTCTAAAATGTCCTATAGTACCATAAACGTTATTTAATATTTTAGTAGATGAACCAAAATCATAAGCAACCGACGTATCGGGTATAACGTTTGCCTTAAATTCACGTTCGTCTACTGGACCACCAGATGTTTGAATACCATAGACCATGGGCGGGATGGTAGAATGATTGATGCTGTTGATTACTACTTCATCGAACGTACCACTAACCCCTACAATATGTCTTATTGCCCGATCAGTACGACCGATATCATAAGTTGCATCTGTATCAGGATGTATATGACCGATGACAGGACGTGAGTCGACGGGCGATAAGCCCTCAAGCTCAAGTTTCCTAACGCCCCTATAATCATCAAATGCCATGTCTATTTTCTCTTTTTCTTAATCTCTTATTCGTATGAAACGAGAACTAGATATTGGACGAATAAGAGAT
>Ga0209345_10001616_pt1 | contig 26567 bp, 23 predicted proteins | sample Cruoilmetagenom7_FD_187294 | JGI IMG/M metagenome (GOLD analysis project Ga0209345, IMG submission 187294) | Oil polluted marine microbial communities from Coal Oil Point, Santa Barbara, California, USA - Sample 7 (SPAdes) (version 2) | ecosystem: Environmental > Aquatic > Marine > Oil seeps ...
CTTCCGATCTATACCGGTCCCAGACAGTGAATTACCCAGCGGTTGGGCAGGTTATGACCGCCGGTGAGTACCGCTTGGCCCGGCTTGATGGGCGCCATTGACTGCCCCTCTTCGGCCAGGCCGGGCCCAGCGGCGCGATGAAGCGCTCCGGCAACGCCGCCGCCGGTTCTCAATTGCGCATTGGCGGCATTAACCACAGCGTCTACATCGGGCTGTTGGGCAATATCACCCACCAAACACTGCACGCTAATTCTGCTCTTGTCGCTCATAAGTTCCTCCGACTATTACCACGCATAACTTAGCGACCGCTGAGGAAGACTCTCCTTTCAAGTGCTGCCGGTTATAATCTTTATTTTGGCAAACTCAATCTCCGGTTCAAGCCCGAATTTCATCTCGCCAATGCCTGATTACACGAATATGTATGCCAGCTTCCTCTCGCGAGAAAAAAAACACGGAGATCGCTTTTCGCAGACAAACCTATACCCGAGGACGCCAACGGCGCCCCCGGGTCGCAGAACCAAGAGAATGACTCAGTCCCAGCTACCTTTGCCGCCGCCAATACCGGTAACAATGGATACGGCCCCCGACTGGAAGTGCCCCAACAGCTTGCTGTGGCTGTCGAAGAACAGGACGCTCAGATAAACCGGCGTGGACTGAAACTCGAAACTCACCGTATCGCGATAGAGCCTATCAAGATCGTCTGTATAGACATCCCCAAATAGGGCGCCGCCACCAGGTGAGGAAGCACCTCCGGCGTGCCCATTGAAGGATTTTCCATCGGTGATATTGACCTGAAACTTGAGATAGAAGATCAGGCTGGCCACGCTACCGGTAGCAGGATAGGACTTCGTGGAACTCATCAATGCTTCGGCGACGCCATCAATTTGTTCAGGTTCGAGCTTGTTGTCCATGGCAACACGAAAGTCGTGAGCGATCAGTTTTCTATCAATGACTTGAGGAGCGTTCATCAGTAGGTACCTCTTGCGGATCTCATGGAATAGACGATCGGTAATCGACCGCGGCTTACTTGCCCTAAGCATTCCAGCTTAGATTCCGAATAATCACAGCATCAGCTTAGTATCACCGAAATCGCTCGATCGACCACACACAGCACAACGGATCACTTCAGTATCAGCTTCTCTAACGCACTTGGCAGCGACGTGCTCTTGAAAGACTCTAGAGCAAACGACTTCATAAGGAGCATTACAATGGACACTACCCCGCTTAGGATCGCCATTATTGGGGGCGGCGTATCCGGCCTGTCGCTGGCTTATTATCTGCAGAAGCTCGGCAGTCAAGTGCCCCAGCAGATAGAGGTTACTATATTTGAGCGCAAAGCCACGCTAGGCGGCAATGCAGAGACGGTGTGGGTCGACCTGGGGAGTCTTCGTCAACCGGAAAAACCCGAATTGCCTTATCGCCGCTGGGCCGACCTTGGGGTCAATGACGTTAACTTAGCCACCTATCATCACCTTCGTGCCATTTTAAGTGATATCGGCGAGCTAGAGCGCATGAAGCCGCTAGAGAATACCGAAAGCTATTTCACCCGTGACGGCACAATTGCCCTAACCGATGACAGCGATCTGGTTCGCGGCGTAAGCGACCCAGCCCACGAGCTAAGCCGGGTCGAAGGTGGCAATCTTGCGCCGCTGATCGACGTAGTACACCAGAGCGCTATCGACTTGGTGGAAAGTCGACGCATTATGCCACGTTATACGGTAGATGACTTTTTCGACAGCTGCGTTGCCACACCCGCCGAGATGCTGGCAGCCGCGGCAGATCGTTTAAAAATCCGCATCGACTGGCAGGATCCTGCACTGCCGGCCCGACTGGAGCGTATACGCCGCATCATCTACTATCCTCGCATTTCGGCAATGTACTTCGCTGATGATCGGGGCCCAGGTGGTATGCCGCTCCAAGCCCCTTTCGAGTATTACCGCATTCAGGAAGGTGGTTCGCCCCCAGACCGCCGCTACTTCCAGCACGGCTCCCAACACTGGTTGGAAGCCCTAGCCGCCCATATCTCCAATCCCAAGACGCCTGCCCCCCGGGTCAATATACTGCGCGGCATCGACGTGGAGGCAAGCCTCTCGCCACAAGGTGTAGTGCTGAACGAGCGCACCGCCCCCAATGAACGCCGCTGGGAGGCCGACCTCTTAATCATGGCCACCCATGCAGAAGATGCGTTGCCGATGCTGACATTTGGTGAAGGCCTGTCCGCCACCCAACGGAGCCTGCAGCATATACTCAGCAAGGTGCGCTACACTCGCAGCTATAGCGTCTGCCACACCGCTGCCGTCCGCTTGCCACCGAATCGCAACCTTTGGCGCACCTACAACATCGAAGTGCGTAACCCCGAAGACACCTTTTTCCCTTACCGTATCGACTATGTGGCAAACCGCCACCAGAATGATGCAGAGAACCCGGCCTACAATCAGGCAGGCCTGCCGCAGTTCTTCGTTTCCCTTGTGGATGACCTCAACCAGATTCCTCGCAGCGAGATGCTCGACCGACGCCCCTCCCCACTGGACGAACCTACAGCAATAGTGGCCGCTGCTCCCGGAGAGGCAGGCTACCGGGATCAGCTGCCACCCTTGGACAACGCCCTGGAGGCCAAGGCCTGGACTTTATTCAAGCACAATGTGCTGGATGCCAACTGCCTTGAGGCTCAAGCAGAAATAGAGTGCTATAACCAAACCATTGCTCAGGGACACCGCGAAGGCCGCCAGGACTTATGCCCGCTGCTATTTGCCGGAGGCTGGACTCGCGGTGCCGGGCTACAGGAACAGTGCCTGGAACAATCGGCACATCTCGTCACCCTGCTAATGGGGGATACAGCATCAACGGAAAGGTAAAGCTTCGGGGCTAGCGCCGACTGGCAGCCAGGCATGGCATCGTCATCAGCAAACCAGCGGCTTCGCCCCTAAGCCAGCAAGCGCGCAAGGTCTCAAGGGCGCTCGCATCGCCGCTCTCCAGCCAATCGGCGTGAGCCTCGATCAGCGCCCGGTGATGCTCACCCCAAGCGCAGGGCTCCCCCGCCATCAGCTGGGTCATGCGTTGGGCATAATGGAGAGCCGCGGACGGGCGGTTGTCAAGCAGACAGACTTCTGCAGCCGTGATCAGAAAGCGATAACCATTATGACCCACGCAGCCAGCATCCAACAGCGCTTCGCCATCTTGTAGCATCGCCGAGCGATCCTCAGGGTCTTCTTCAAGCAGCGCCCGAGTACCTAGCACCCAAGGGCCGATAAAAGCCTTCAGCCTATGTTGTTCCACCAATTGCCAGGCACGCTCGATACTGGCTCGAGCCTCTGCCTGTCGTCCGGTAATCAGCTCGATTCGGGCGCGACTCTCCAGCAGAAAAGCTTCGAACCGCCCTGATCCCAAGCCAAGCGCCACCGCCATCGCCTGAGAGACTTGCTCGTCGGCCTGGATGGGATCTCCCTGGGAAATTAGAATCCAAGCCGCCGTCAGCCGAGCTACCACTTCCGCACGCCGATTGCCGACTCGCTTACCTAGCTCGGCAGCATCGAAACAGTCACTCAGCGCCTGTGCGGTTTCATTAGCATAGATACGGGCCGTACCCAGCATGAAGAGATTGGAGGCCTCCAGGTCGGCGTGACCATGCGTTCGGCAGAGGGTAACGCAGTGGTCGAAAAGCTTATGGGTACTGCGCATCTGCCCCTCGGCATAGTGAGCATCGCCAAGGCCGCTTAGGGCCTGGATCTCAATGCGCACGTCGCCACCATGGCGGGCCTGCTCAAGGGCTCGGGTATGATAGGCGCGACTGGTGGCAAAGTCGCCCCGGGGGAAATAGAGATTACCCTTGAGGTAAAGCGCCTCTGCGAGGGGCAAAGGATCCTCAAGGGCCTCGGCCAGAGGCAGCAGGCCGTCCAGAATCGCCTCTTCCGCCTCCAGGGCATCGAGCATATTCAGCACCCGAGCCAACCAAAGATCTGCGGTAATGCGCTGACACTCCTCCCGGGCAAACGTACGCGACGCCTCGAAGTGCTCTCGAGCCACCTGGATACGCCCTGTCGCCATCGCTACCTGGCCTTGCAGCAGTACAAGTCGGTACTCGTCCTTCGGCGCATAATCGATAGAACGGCATTGCCTAAGAAGTTCCAGGGCTTCCTCATACCGATAGCAAGCCATTTCCGCCGAAACCGCTTGCAGGAAGGCATTCGGTGCCTCCAGAGAACGCGCACGGTGAAGATGGCGTGCTTGCAGCACCGGCTCTACATCGTTATACAGCCCGGCCAAGCGGAGATGCAGACGATCGCGCTGTATCTTGGGAATCCCTTCGTAGATGCCCTGCAGGATCAAGTCATGCACAAAACGGTAGCTCCCCTCTTCTAGGGGGCGCACAAGACTATAGCGCTGGGGGAGTTCGGGGCGATAATCGGTCTGCCCTAGCACCTCCTGCAATAAGCCTAGGGAGAAGCGTTGCCCCATGACGGCGGCAATGCACATAGCCCGACGATCCAGGTCGGTGAGCTGATCCAACTTGGTCTGTACTAAGTTGAAAAGGCTGGCTGGCAAGCTGCGATGGGGATGAAACAACAGCAGTTGGGTTAGAAACAGCGGGTTGCCCTGGGCCTGGGTGACACAGCGGGCGGCATGCTCGGCGTGAACTGTACTGAAGCTGGCTACCAGGGCCTCGGCCTCCTGGGGACGCAGCGGTGGAAGCTCGATCAGTGTCAGGGGCAACTCGGGCAACTGTTGCCTCAAGCGGGTCTCCAGCGGATCCTGCTCCAGGCGCGAAGTAAATAGCCAGATCACTGGCGCTTCCAACGTCTCTTGCAAAAGCCCGGTGAGAGTTCCCAGCAGTGCCTCATCGGCCCAGTGCAGATCTTCAACTACCAGCAATTGGAGGCGATGAATGGAGCGCGCCAGGAGGATATCGCGGAGTGCCAGGATCAAGCGCTGACTGCGGGTCTGCGGGGTCATGGCCGCATAGAGACGCTGGGCACCCTCCGGCTGAACCAGCCCCAGCAACGGGCGTAGCACCAGGGCATGATCGACGGGTAGGCGCAGCGAAGACAGGCGTGCAAGCAGATACGCCTCATCCACCACCTCCACCTCTCCAGATGTTCTCAGCAGAGAACGCGCCAGTTGCATCAACGGGCCCTCATCGGCGCGCGTGCCGAAGTCCAACACCTCGGCCTGATGGTGATCGGCATAGACTGCAGCCATCTCGGCAAATTCGGCGCTAAGGCGGGTCTTACCAATGCCGGCCACGCCGCGGATATAGATTAGATGGCCAGCCTGGTAGGCTTGGGTGCTTTCCAGGATGGCATTCAGCTGCCCCAACTCTGCCCTGCGGCCCACCAGCTCGAAGCGGGCCTCCTGAGCCTCGTCCCGGAGATGGCGATAGCGCAGCCAATCACCGCCTTCGTCGTCGAAAACAAAGCGCTCGGCCAATTGTACCGCTACTCCACGCTCGACCCAGACGCCGCTCAACTCCTCCGCCATTGAAGGGGGCGTAGCCGTCGGCCAGTGGCCAGCCTGGAGGTATACGCTCTTTGCCCCGCCCTGCTCCACCAGGGTTGTCGCGCACAGCAGCGCACGCTGAGCATCGCTACGGTAAGCCCGGGGCAGACCAAAGAGAGCCGTTCCCGCTTCTGCCAGGCTACCGCCAAAGTGCTGAACCCATGTCGCTAGAGCAGAATTGTCGGCAGCCACGGCGTAAAGCTGTACCAGAACACGTGTACTATCCACCTCTTCTATACTAGAGGCAGCCACGGCGCTCTCTCCGGTACCCGCGGACAGCGCTTTGACCTCGACTCCATAGATCTCGGCCAAGTGACGAGCAGTTCGATAGAGCACTGCTCGTCCGCTCTCGGCCCGTTTTATGGACGCGATAGAGACGCATAGGCGCCGGTCAAAGCAGTACTCGGCTAGGGCTTCCTGACTCAGGCCAAGTCGCTTGCGATGCTGCTTCAAGCTCTCACGGTCTAACCGCAGGCGTCCATCATGGGGGGCTAACACTGTTGATTTCCTTTCCAGCGTATCTGGGTCATATAGGTACCGCACTTTATTATTAGCTTTTCAGGATTAGAGGAAAGCAAACTTACCAAACATAGCCAGTATTATGAAAGCGTTCATGCTGGCGTCTTCAATAACGGCGAAAGCAGCATCAATAGGTCGATGCGCCTCATCGGACACTTGCTACCTCGAGCTGCACGGCGAGGAGCCGAATGGCCCTGAGGAGCAAGCTCAACAAGCCTCGGTGGAGTATGGAAAGATGAACCATGTGACTTCCTGTGAATAGTCAACTCGAGCCTAAAACTGAAATCTAGATGAAATCCAAAAAACTGGGACACCCAAACGTTTTTCTCATAAGGGATACACTGTTAGTCTTTTAAGGTTTGCGTGTCCCCGTTGTTGCGCTACCGGTGGCTTATAACGCCGCAATCAAATACTCGTCCCATACACTGACTTTTTATACTTCACTATCAATCTCGCTTTGCAGCTTTTCAAGCTCATCTAGAATACGGAGAAACCTAGTGCCGAACTGGGTTACTTTATACTCAACACGAGGAGGCATCTCGTTGTAGTTAACGCGCTCCAGAATCCCAAATTCCGTATTCTTCCTTAGGCATTCATTGAGCACCTTGGTGGTTAAGCCCTCGACATTACGAACCATTGCCCCAGGCCGGTTGATGCCATTTGCCAGGAGCTGGTAAACAGTTAATGACCACTTACAACCGTAAATAGCTTCAACCATACGCGCACTTTTCTCAGGTGCTGACTTCCTCAAAAATATTTTTTCCTTTGTTTTCATCAATGTGTACCAATAAGTACCTACCGCACCAGTTTGTGCCTAATTTTCAGTAGTTTACATATATTTTAACCTATATCCACACCTTAATACCTACCTGTGGAGATAATCAGATGGAAAACACCAATAATTCTTTGGCCCTGATTGTGGGCGGATCAAGTGGAATGGGTCTTGCTACCGCAAAGTTACTGCTCGAACGCGGCATTCCCACGGTCATAGTTGGTAGTTCATCCTCAAAACTTGCTGCTGCCAAGCAACATCTTGCAGGAATGGGAAATATTGAAACAATCCAAGCAGACCTCTACGAAGCCAATGATGTTCAGCGTATTCTTGACTATGTCGCTAATCACGACCGCCATATAAAATATTTTGTAAATGCAGCGGGCAAGTTTAAACCAACACCATTTCTGGAACACGAGAGCAAGGATTACGACACTTACCTGGAGCTAAACCGTGCTGCATTCTTCATCTCTCAAGCTGTCGCCAAAAACATGGTATCCAATGGTGACGGTTCAATAGTACATGTTGGATCAATGTGGGCGAAACAAGCCATTAAAGCCACGCCTTCATCAGCCTATTCAATGGCTAAAGCCGGTTTACATGCGCTAACGCAACATATGGCGATGGAATTGGCCGACAAAAATATTCGCGTAAATGCCGTTTCTCCTGCGGTTGTGAAGACCCCCATTTACGAATCATTCATTGAACCGAGTGAAATCGACGAAACGCTTGCCACATTTGATAGTTTTCATCCCATTGGAAGAATCGGCGTTTCCGAAGATGTTGCTCATGCGATTAGCTTCTTGCTGAGCGGTGATGCAAGTTGGGTAACAGGCGCCATATGGGACGTGGATGGAGGTGTCATCGCTGGCCGAAATTAACCCGGTGATCAGAACAAACTGAATAGATTTGTTAAACATTTCCCTGACTCTACTGAATGCCCAGAACTTCTGCGGACTCTGAAAGTACCGCAGAGAAAACATTAAGCAGTGGAGCCATTATCGCAATGAAAAAGTGGGGCCAGACTATTAAATCAAATTTCTGACCCACTACCTAACCAAGGAAGCTATTATGACTCAGCCAAGCCGTGTTTTTCTTTATGCAGAATTTCAAGTATCTGCACCTTTCACCAAGGACGTATGGCAAGACGCCAATCCTGCCATGCACAACATACCGGGGCTGCGAAGCAAAACCTGGTTGAGTGGTATCAACAATCATTCTGTCGGCGGCTTCTACGAGTTCGACTCTGTTCCAAGTGCACGTGCCTACGCCGAAGGCCTGTTAGCCGATTTTGCCAAGGCTGTAGATGCCAGCCTCACCGTCAAGCTTTTTGATGGCGATGTGGTAGCCGAAGCGAGCAAAGGAATGAACTCTCCCTTCTTCACCACCTGATAGACACATCGCCTACGAGCCTAAAGTACTGCCGGTTGCGTGGACTCAAAGAGCCCACGCAGCCCTTAGGCGTCATTAGGCAATCTAACTAGTCGGCATACCGTGACGTTGGCTTTATGCCGATCTCGGGATAGGTAAAAATCGTGGAGCCAGCTAGTTGCAAGCCGTTAATCGCTGCGCATTGTTATGACCAGAAGGTAGTATCCGCAACGGCGTACATTTTCCATCCATCGGCCGTCTTGGTGAAAGCATAGAACCCATGAACACTCTCAATTTTTGAACCATCTTTTCTGCATCTGACAGCAGAGGCGACCGCATGAGCCTCACTATCATTGACAGCTGTCACCTCAAACTTCCAATCGACAGAATGATCCCAACCCTTTTCTTTTTTAAGGCTTTTTGGATCTATTGGATAGGAATCACACATTGTCACCGAGCCATTTTTAATATAGGCGATTGGATATTTGACCATTTTATCGATTAGCGTTACGTCGTTGCTCTTAAATCCAGCAACATAGTATTCCATGTAAGTTTTATGCACTTCAGACCGTAATTCTTCAAACGACATACCACCTCCTCAACACGTGCCATAACACCTGGTTAAATGGATCGAATCATGCTTGTATGGCGTTTAAGCATGCATATGGCGACACTACTAAGCCTTGATCGACTGAGCACGATACTTTCCTCACTACGCACGGGGTCGGCTCAACAAATAGTTGAGATGCGCCCGCACCTCTGGCCATTCGCCCTTGTGCAGGCTATACATCACCGTATCGCGAATCGTACCGTCTCGGCGCAGCACGTTGCCACGGATCACGCCGTCCTTTTTCGCGCCTAGGCGCTCAATTGCACGCTGGCTGGCAAAATTGAAGTTGTCAGTACGCCATCCGACTACATTACAGTCCAGCGTCTCGAAAGCGTGTGTCATTAGCAGCAGCTTGCAAGTGGTGTTGACATGGGTGTGCTGCACTCGCTTGGCGTACCACGTGTAGCCAATTTCCACTCTTTTTACGTCAGGCAAAATATCATGGTAGCTAGTAGAACCAAGTACCGTACCGCTGGACTCTTCAATGACGGTGAAGGCAAAGCGATGGCCCTCCTCTCGGGCTTTTAAAGCGGTATCTATATAGCGGTACGTCTCGTCAGGCGCTGGTACCGATGTAATGCGCAGGTTCCATAGCTCCCCGTCCGCTGCGGCAGCACGCAGACCGGCTTCATGGTTGAGTGTAAGCGGCACGATTTTTACGCCGCGCGCAGAGAGGGTGACGGGTTCGACAAAGGCCATATGTGTACTCAAATATCTTCTGAAGGCGGTCAAGGGAGAAGCTTAACGATGAGCGTAAACAGCTGGATTTAAAGCAGCCAGGTCGCATTGACGTTTTTATTAACCAAAGAGGCCAAACATGGGGAGGTCTTAAAGAATCCTCGTCTGCTTGCAGGATTACAGCTTGAGTTTCATTCCTTCGTGAGACGCGACGAAGCCGAAGCCCTCATAAAAGCGTAATGCAGCCGGCCTCAACTTGTCAGTTGTGAGCTGAACCAGAACACACCCTCTTTCTTTAGCGCGATTTATGGCCCACTCAAACATAGCGCGACCAATTCCAGATGACCGGATTTCCTTGGATACGCGAACGCCCTCTATCAGTGCTCGCCATCCCCCCTGGTAGGTTAGATATGGAATGAAGGTAATTTGAAGCACACCCACAATATGATGGCCTTTAACTGCAACTACCAACTCATTGTTAGGATCAGCATCGATAGCTTCGAAGGCCATATGATAGGAATGAGACAGAGGACTTGAAGGATCTTCACGCTTTAGACCAAGATTATCATCGGCTAGCATCTGAACGATAGCTTGCAGATCTTGGCGGGTGGCCACGCGAAACGAAACGCTTTTCTCTAGAGTCTCACACATCTCAATTCCTCCTTTTAATAACTAGAGCAAAGCGCACCAGCGGCCTTTTGGGAGCAAAAAAAGACAAGGCCATCCTCATGCCACATATTGTTATGCACTGTTAGGCATCATGCCGCTGCCCAATGCAAATCAGCGCAGTAGGTTCCAAGTCTGAAGGCAATCTCAATGCTTCCTTCACCCTTGGGTCAGCGAATCCTGCCACTAGAACACAACCAACGCCGAGAGCAGTACTCTGAAGATGGACATTTTGTGCTAGAGCACCAGTTTCCATATATACATAGCGAGCGCCACGCTCTCCCTGGGGTGGCTGAGCTTCAAAGTGCCGAGCTGCCTCTCCCAGTTTCGCGGCAACTCCAATGACGAGAGCCGCTTCTTTCAACCATGGTTGATCGCCAATCCCTAGCGCTTGCACTGCCCCTTCCGGAACACGGTTCCCAATTAACTTTAACGAATGGTTACCAGCCTGATACTCATAGATACCGGGCTCAAGTTGAGATACCCGCTGCACCAAAATTTTTAGGTGCAGCGGGTATAATCCGCCTGCCGATGGCGTTGCTCTTTTTGTATCCGGCCCTGTTACGCCCTGGGCCGACCAAAGCAATTGAGACAAAACACCGATAGGGAGCGGTGCATTCGTGTACTCCCTCACGCTGCGCCGAGCCGCAATACTGCCAACCAATGACGTGGAGCCTTGCTGTTCTGATTCTGGTGCAGGTAAGTCGAAGACCATACGTTTACTCCCTATGCATAACGGTGATTATGCGATGCTAATCGACGACGAACAACTTAGCTCCCTGCTCCGTCGAAGAACGATGAAGTTCGGCATTGTCGGCAACTTGATAGCTCGAACCAGGCGTGAGAACAAAACAACGACCATCGTCTAGCTCAGTATGAAGCTCACCTTCGAGGCAGAGCAATATGTGCCCTTTAGCACACCAATGATCCGCCAGATAGCCAGGACTGTACTCAACCATACGAACCCGAATATCCCCGAAATTTCGAGTCTTCCAATAAGCAACGCCGTGTTCTCCGGAGTGCTCAGTCCTCTCAACTTCAGACCAATCGGTGACCCCAAAAGGTAAATCTGTAATGTTCAAGTTTCTTCTCCATAAGTACATAACGCCAGCCAGCATGCGTGGTCACGGAGTGGAAACAAAGTCGGAGTGGAAAGATGTCCCGTGACTGGCCTCGTTAGCGCCTGGCTTTGCAGCGTGCTAAAGCACAAATTAGGCACGTCCGACAACAGCCATTGGTTCAATGCTCTTGTATGTGCACAAACTGGAGCAATGCATCTTCCGGCCCATTGAAGACTATGATGACCGAACTTTACAACATAGCTACACCCAAAAAAGCGTCAAAATTCAATATCCTACTTCGCCGATATTCAAAGTGGCCTTCTGACGATTCTGGCAACCCATATCGTTATTCCACTGGGCAAGCATTCAACATTTGGAAACCAGTCGATGCGGAGCCTCATACCAGAAATATCGTTCGAAGAACAGCAAGTACTACTAGTAACTCCCCAAATTTCCTCGGTGCCAGAAAAATATTTCAAAAACCCCATCGATCCCCTTTCGCATTGCAGGGATCAGATCGTTGAGGCACTGGATTTCGCAGTCAAACGCAGCCAACACGGGCAACTTTGTAGTGGAAGCGAAGCCGCAATAGATAAACTGTTCTCGTGCTTGGCTTGGTTATGCATTTACGGCTCAATGCGAATTGGGGTTCCGTTTGGCACAGCGTGCCAAATTTCTTCCATCGCGACATTAGTAACCGCTATGCAACCATCCGTCCAATCCCACCGTTGGAGTAGCCGACCCAACCAGCCGAACCCGTTCATCTGACCGTGGATCATGATCATCCCTCCGGGCGAGACACCTCGCGCCTCTGCTTGTGCTTGATCATCCTCGTTTGGGTATGAGACGTGGAGGGACAGATGAGCCATGCTGTTTGGGTTTCTCCAATCGAGTACATAGTCGCCTTCCGGTGTCCGTTGATCACCTTCTTCCTGCTTGTGTCCGACCGGATCACCCCCAAGTGCAATCTGGTATTCGCGGTAGGATTCCCCATCCCTTAAGAGATAAAGCTTCCGCTCTCCCTTTATAACGAGCACTGCTTCTGCCTGCGGAACATCTGCGGCGAACAACGCAGGCAAGCGGGAATCTGCAAAGTAGAGTCCAGCCCCAAGAGCCAGAGCAATTAGTAGGGTTGCTAGTAGTCTATATCGCACTTTAACCGCCTTTAGGCATAACTTTAAAACGAAGCGGCGCGTACCATGCGTCCGCCCTCCGTGATTTGTTAGGCAAAACACGTACAGCCAGAGGCCTTTCGCTAGCCTCGACCTGCCGAGTATGCTCAACACATGCATTAAGATTATAATCACTGGCTAAGCCAGACCCACTCTACTATTGAACGCCAAGCCTCGGGCCAATTACTGTGAACACTCTCCATCGAAGTGAAAAAAGCCAAACTAGGCCTGTTCGCAAAGGCCTGCACCCGAGGAATCTACACAACCAAGGCTATGACTTCCCAGCTCTCGTAAAAAGCCACCCAGCACTAGCCACGCATGTGAAACCGAACGCTTATGGCGACCTTTCCATCGATTTCGCAGACCCACTGGCAGTAAAAACGCTCAACGCCGCGTTATTAAATCGATACTACGATATTGTCGGCTGGGACATTCCAGAGGGCGCGCTTTGCCCTCCAATTCCAGGCAGAGCCGACTATATTCATCACATGGCGGATTTATTGGAGTTTAGGCTTGGACATGAACAGCCCAACATCAAGCTGCTCGATATTGGGACTGGAGCCAATGGAATCTACCCGCTACTGGCCTGCCAACTATACGGCTGGCAGTGTGTGGGTAGTGACATTAACCCTCAATCGCTTGAGAACGTCACCACAATTATTACCAACAACCCCAAGCTCAAAGATCGCTTCACGCTACGTACGCAGCACGATAAAAACCACATTTTTGAAGGGATCATACAAGCTGGGGAGTTCTTTGACGTCAGCGTATGCAATCCACCCTTCCATGCCTCGCTCGATGAAGCACTTAAAGGCAGTCAGCTTAAACTCAATAACCTTGCGCATAGTCGCGGTGAGCAAAAAGCAAACACCTCACCCCCTACGCTGAATTTTGGCGGCATGGGGGCAGAGCTTTGGTGTAAGGGGGGCGAACAGCTGTTTCTTAAAAAGCTGATACGAGAAAGCCAGGTGTATGCAACTCAATGCCGCTGGTTTAGCAGCCTGGTTTCAAAAGCTGACAATGTTAAGCCTGCCAAGAAGTTGATTCGCAAGCTCGGTGCCGTTGATGTACGGGAAATAGAGATGAAGCAGGGAAATAAAGTTACGAGGGTATTGGCCTGGACATTCGTCTGAGCTGTTCCCGAAGTGGAGCATGATTATGCGAAACCTGCAGTGACATTACTCCGTTACAAGCACATCACCAGGGATGGAAAAACGACAAGTCTAGCTTGTGCTCGATTAAATAATACGCTGAATGTTCAAAGGATCGGGGTGGAGCTGGTCTTGGTAGTTGATCACCACCACGGCGTTTTGATCGTGGTTATAGGGCTTGAGGAGCAGCACGCTGACTACTTCGTGTCTGTTTTCTCGAACCTACCAAAACTCAGGCGGCAAAGGGTTTCTCTACAGCCTCAACGCTTGGCTATGCGGCGTGCTGGAGCGCAGCGTATGCACGTTCGGCAGAAACCACTTGTTAAGGCATAATACGCTCCCTGAGCGCCTGAAGTGATTGCGTGCCTGTTCGACTCTTTTCTCTCGTTTGGTCTAAAATTGTTCGCTAACTCAGGCCGGATTGAAAGCTTTCGAGGCACAGTTTTTCAAACAACCTGATATCGTCATCAACTAGATAGCCCCACTCAATATCGTGATATTCCAATAACTCAGGAGCAGCCGAACACCAGCTGAAACCTAATTCTCCGTCTGGGCCTTGAAGAATAGAGCTCATCGCTCACCCCCCACTTGGCCAGAAGAAAGCCCATACGCTCAGCTGTTTTTTTGGCTCAATTTCAAGTATTTCTGCCGTAACGACATTCTCGGGCACAAATGGGTCTTGATTAACTCGGCTCTCAAGAGCTTCCCTTGACTCACCATGAGCAAGAACAGAACCTCCAAGATTAGGTTCAAGTTAAACGCCCGCATCAATTACCTGTTGTGCTTTCTCACGAAGAGGTTAAGCGCGTATTAATCATCTGGGCCTGTGAATGTGATGGTATGAAAGGAATTAGCAGGTACGCGCAGCCTCTAGTCTAATGAACTAAAACGAAACCACGCTACCACCACGGCATACATGGTTTACGTTATAACGCTCCAATGGCGACCGAGTACGCGATGAGGCGTCCCTCCCACAAAAGATGACTAGCGTAGCAACCAGGAAAGCACTAGCAGCAGTAACAGAATTCCCGCCACCCCCTGCCAGAAACGCCGCGGCTCCTGGCGGCTCTCCTCCCGATTAGGTAGCCTCCCAAGCGGCACCCTAAGCGCATGCAAAAACTCGGACATACGCCTAAACCGCAGCGCCCTTTGTGGATCCAAGGCGCGACGTAGCGCGTCGTCTAATTCCTGGGAGATCTCAGGATTGGTGGTACGCGCGCTGCGATAGGTCAGCTCTTCAAGGTCGGTATGGCTGCGCAGCCTGTTGGGTGTCAGTGTATAAGGTAATGCACCGGTCAAAAGCCAGTAAGTAGTGGAGGCTAGCGAGTACTGATCACTACGCCGTCCGATGCTGTCGCCCAAGGCATACTCTGGTGCGGTGTGTTCATTAAAGCCAATCTGCCTGAGCAACTCACCTGAATGGCGATGCCCTTCGCCGTCACGCATATGGCAGGCACTAAAATCGGTGAGCACGAGCTTGCCATGTGGGTCGATCAAAATATTATCAGGATTGATCTGCTGATGAATAATATCCCGATGATGCAGCGCCTGTACCGCTTTACCCAGCTGATTGGCAATATCCAGGCGCTGGGTCAGGCTAGCTTGCGGATGGCGCTCTCCCCACTGGCGTAGCGTCTCGCCTTCAATATGCTGCATCAGGTAATAGAGGTAGCGTCGCGGCCGAGACGGTTCCATCACCTTAACCACAAAGGGCGAGTTAACACGTTCGACCACCCACTGCTGGAGCAAAAAGTGCTCAAGATAGGCATTGCGCAACGAAAGCTCTGGGCTGGGCGCTTTCATGACCATTTCCCGCTCGCTATGCACATCACGGACGCGATATACCCGCGACTGCGCCGTTCGCGATAGCACGGCGAGCACCTCCAGGCCGTCAAGACGTTCCCCCGCAGACAACTCAGGGGGAATGGGAAGGTCGCCATAGAGCTGCCCCGGATGCTCGGTCACCTCTTCAGGCAATTCATCAATACGTACCAACTGGAAACAGAACTGATCACCACCATAGCCGCGCTCCTGGGCGCGCTGCTTCGCTTCATCGGCTAGCCGCTCGCAGGCGGCATCCAAATCACTGGCATCCTGGCGAATCAAGCGTACATAGTCAGAAGGCAGCAAAGTGCCGCGCACGCCCTGGGTAGTGAACAGAAACAGATCGCCCTGTTTAAGCGCAATGTGGGTGTAATCGATATCGACACTGCCATCCAGACCCAGCGCCCGTGAAGGGTAACGATAGCCGCCTAAATCAGTCACATGGTCACGGCTTAGCTGTTCAAACTCCGCACCTCGTAAGCGAAAGACCAGCGTATCCCCCATGTGGAACAGGTGGGCTTCACGGCCACGAAACACCATCGCCGACATGGATGAAACAAAGCTGCCCTCTTTCACATGCTGGCTTTGGCTGTAGCACCAGCTGTTGAGCGCGCGTAATACACGCGTAGCAGAGGTTTTGACATCCCAGTGGTCGGGAGTTGAAAAGTAGTCGGCCAGAAAGCCGCGTACACTTAAATCACCGGCCTGCTTGGCCATGGTATTGCGCGAAATGGAGTCGCTAATCACCGCACAGCCGCCTTTGGCGCGAAGCAGCGGCGCTTCAGGAAAGCGAACCGACATTGAACTGCGGTGTAGGCGCCGATCGGGCGCGACAAACGCTTGACCATAACTGATGAGCAACTGGGCGTGCGACAAGTCATCCTCCTAGGCTGCCGACTCGTTCGAGGGACATCACTGTCAACCAACACTATTGATAAACTCTGGCTATGATACACGCAGCGGAACAGAAACGATCCCCGCCAAACGTCTCTATCGTATTCGGCCCATTTGAAGGGCTAATAAATGATCACTAGCGGCCAACCTATGTCGCATTGGTAATCGGCCAGTCATGTTCGTATAATTCTTCGCCATCAACGACTCTGAAACGATTGCCTAACCACTGCACGACTCTAGCCACAGCACTACCAAGGAATCAACGATGAACTTCGATAATATCCCTGCTGGAAAGGATCTCCCCAACGACGTTTACGTGGTGATCGAAATTCCAGCCAACCACGACCCGATCAAATATGAAATTGATAAGGACATGGGCGCGCTACTCGTTGACCGCTTTATGGCCACGCCCATGTTCTACCCCGCCAACTACGGCTTTATCCCGCATACCCTCGCTGACGATGGCGATGCGCTGGACGCCCTGGTGGTGACTCCGCACCCCGTTCAACCTGGCAGCATTATTCGCGCGCGTCCGGTAGGCATCCTGAACATGACCGACGAAGCTGGTGAAGATGCCAAGTTGATCTGCGTGCCCCATGCCAAGCTAAGCTCCCTTTACGATGATGTCCACGAAGTTACCGACCTGCCTGAGTTACTGCGCCAGCAAATTGCTCACTTCTTCGAGAACTACAAAGATCTCGAGAAAGGAAAATGGGTAAAAGTCGAGTCTTGGGAAGGCGCTGACGCAGCTCGCAAGGCGATTGAGAAGTCCGTTACCGCCTATCAAAAAGCGTAACAATCTCCTTGCGGTGTATCTTTCCGCCGCCAAAGGAATAAGAGACCGCCTTCGGGCGGTCTTTTTATATGCGTAGGATTAAGGCACTGTTAGGGGCCGCGTCACGTCACCGCAGCGTATACGCCAGGGGCTTAAGGTTGCGGTATGCTATTCGCCTGTCATTGCGATGCCATTGATTAAGGACGCACCGTGTTATCTCTTAAACGCCTGAGCCTGTTTACATTATTGACTTTCTTTCTTGGCTTGCTATCGCTAAGTGCAAACGCCCAATGGTTTTCATCGTCTAGCAACCAAGACGAATTTTTACCGGTTATGGAGGCCTTTCAGCCGACCGCTTGGCATGATGGCGATACGCTCTATATCGGCATGGATATCGCAGATGAATACTATCTATATCGCCACCAGTTTGCGGTAGTCAGCCAAACGGAGAATGCCAGCCTCGGCGACCCCATCATCCCCGAAGGCATCTTTACCAACGATGAGTTTATGGGCGATGTGTATGTGTTCCGCGACCAGGTAGTGCTTGAAGTACCGCTGGAAACCCCCTTCTCTGGCCCGCTCAATATTGCATTGACCTTTCAAGGATGCGCCGATGCGGGGCTCTGCTACCCGCCAGAGCAAACAACCCTAGAGGCCAGCGAAACCCAACTCCCCAGCCAGTTTGCCGATTGGCAAACCGATAGTAAGGCATCCAGTCAGGCAGTCAGCTCCTCAACTGCTAATTCTTCACAACAGAATGATTTCACCGCCCCCCAAAGCGAAGATAGCCGCTTCAGCGCTTTGATCAGCGATGCCAGCCTACCGTTAGCGCTGGGGCTGTTTTTTATTGCCGGCCTGGGGCTTACCTTTACCCCCTGCGTGCTGCCGATGATTCCAATTTTGTCATCGATCGTGGTCGGCCAGAACCCCACACGCCCCCGCGCCTTTGCCCTTTCGTTAAGCTATGTCCTCGGTATGGCGCTGACCTACGCCCTGGTCGGGGTGTTAATGGGACTGTTTGGCGCCGGGCTTAATCTCCAGGCGCGCCTGCAGTCAGCACCGGTATTGATCACCTTTGCGGTGCTCTTCACGCTTTTTGCCCTGGCCATGTTTGGGGCATTTAACCTTAATATGACGCCTCGTTTTGCCAACCGCGTTGACGCTTGGCAGGCACGCGCTCAGCGCAGTGGCCCAGCCGGCTTAGCGCTAGCTGGCGCGCTCTCGGTACTGGTGGTATCGCCCTGTGTAACGGCGCCTTTAGCCGGCGCGCTGGTGTTTATCTCTTCCACAGGGGATGCCGCCATGGGCGGCTCGGTGCTGTTTGCGCTGGGCATGGGCATGGGCGTGCCGCTTCTGTTGGTCGGAACCTTTGGCACCACGCTGCTGCCCCGTTCTGGCGCCTGGATGAACGGCGTAAAAATTGCCTTTGGCCTACTGCTGCTGGGTGTAGCCATTTGGATGATCGAGCGCTTAGTGGCCGCGCCTATTGCGCTGCTGCTATGGGCAGCCCTTGCTATCGGTACGGCGCTAGCGCTTGGGGCACTGAGTTTCAATCAACCGCAGGGGTGGCCGCGGGCACGCCAAACGCTGGGGCTTCTGCTGCTAGCTTGGGGGATAGTGTTGGTGATTGGCGCCGCTCAGGGGGGCAGCAACCCCCTGCGCCCCCTTGCCGCAACCTCCAGCATTTCCGGCGAACCACAAACAGAAGCACTCGACTTCATCAAGGTAAACAGCTTAAACGAGCTTGAAGCGACTATCGCCCAAGCTGAAGGCGCCAATCAGCCCGTCTTTGTCCACTTTACCGCCGACTGGTGCATTTCGTGCAAGCTGTTAGAGCGGGATGTGTACCCTGACCCGCAGGTCTCCGCGGCGCTTCGCGATTACACATTGATTGCCGCCGACGTCACCCACACTGATTCCCAAAGCCGTGAATTGCTGAATCAATTTAACCTCTTCGGCCCACCCAGCCTGCTCTTTTTCAGCCAGGGTGAGGAGATTCGCGATGCACGCATTCAAGGCGAAGTGACCGCCAACCAGTTGCGTGAACATCTGGAATTAGTCAGCCAGTGGCTAGCGAATAGCTAACGCAAGCCCTACGCTAGCGACTCATTGGAGTACTTAAGTCGCTTTTTGGCGCGAACATCGTCAAACAGTTGTTTAATTCTTCACTATAGGGTGGTTTGGGCGTTGGCTTAGCCTGTTGCTGGACATCCTGGCACTTTTTCGGCAAACTCCGCTCCCATATTAGCTAAAAACTTGCTTTTTAACGGTGAGAACGGGGTAACGTTCGCTAACATGCAGCGTTCTCTTCATTTTTAAAATTGGTTTACTGCGCAACGTACGCGCCATAAAGAGCTCCCTGTACCTATGCTGGAGCGCTTTGTGACTACCTTTTAAGACATTGATAGGGCTATGCCATGGATATCCGCAAAGTTAAGAAACTGATTGAGCTACTCGAAGAATCCAATATTAGCGAGATTGAAATTCAGGAAGGCGAAGAGTCAGTACGCATTAGCCGCCATCCTAACGGTGCTTCGTGGCAGCCGCAGCCGATGCCGCAATATGCGCAGCATCCTGGCTATGCACCAGCTGCCCCCGCAGCGGGCGCTCCGGCCTCAGCACCGGCTACTGAAGCAGAGCCTCAGGGTGCAAGCTACCGTGGCGAGGCAGTCAACTCCCCCATGGTAGGCACCTTCTACCGCAGCCCTGCACCGGGCGCCAAGTCGTTTGTAGAAGTCGGCGATAGCGTCAAGCAAGGTGACACTGTATGCATCATTGAAGCCATGAAAATGATGAACCAGATTGAAGCTGACCGCGACGGTGTAGTGGAAGCCATCCTGGTGGAAGATGGCGAGCCAGTTGAATTCGATCAACCCATGATCGTTATCGCTTAATCTTTCATTTTCAACACGGGTGGACTCTCCCATGCTGGACAAGGTACTTATCGCCAACCGCGGCGAGATTGCCCTCCGTATCCTGCGGGCCTGTAAAGAACTGGGCATCAAAACCGTAGCGGTACACTCCAAAGCTGATCGTGAACTGATGCACGTTCGCCTGGCGGATGAAGCCGTGTGTATTGGCCCGGCTTCGTCAGCGCAATCCTATTTAAACATACCGGCCCTGATCAGCGCAGCCGAAGTCACCGACTCGACCGCTATTCACCCTGGCTACGGTTTTTTGTCTGAAAACGCCAACTTCGCTGAACAGGTTGAGCGCTCAGGCTTTACCTTTATTGGCCCCCGCGCCGAGACGATTCGCCTGATGGGCGACAAAGTCAGCGCCATCCAGTCGATGAAGGAAGCGGGCGTTCCCACGGTGCCAGGCTCAGATGGCCCCTTGGGTGATGACGACGCAACTAATCTCGCCACCGCGCGCCGCATTGGCTACCCGGTGATCATTAAAGCGGCCTCAGGCGGCGGTGGTCGTGGTATGCGCGTGGTGCACACCGAAGGCCATCTGCTTTCGGCGATTACCGTTACCCGCACTGAAGCCCACGCCGCCTTCGGTGACGGCACGGTCTACATGGAAAAATTCCTTGAGAAGCCGCGCCACGTCGAAGTACAAGTACTAGCCGACGGCCAGGGTAATGCGATCCATCTTTATGACCGCGACTGCTCGCTTCAACGGCGTCACCAGAAAGTACTCGAAGAAGCCCCGGCGCCAGGCCTAGACCCTGAGGCCCGAGCCCAGGTGCTTGAAGCGTGCCGCCAGGCGTGTATCAAGATCAACTACCGCGGTGCAGGCACCTTTGAGTTCTTGTACGAAGACGGTGAATACTTCTTTATCGAGATGAACACCCGTGTTCAGGTTGAGCACCCGGTCACCGAAATGGTCACCGGTGTGGATATCGTCAAAGAGCAGCTGCGTATTGCCTCGGGCTTGCCGCTGTCTATTCGTCAGGAAGATGTGCAGCTCAATGGACACTCTTTTGAGTGCCGCATTAACGCCGAAGACTCGCGCACCTTTATGCCTTCACCCGGTAAGGTAACGCTGTTTCACGCTCCCGGTGGTTTGGGCGTTCGTATGGACTCTCACCTCTATACCGGCTACACCGTACCGCCGCACTATGACTCTCTAATCGGCAAGCTGATCACCTGGGGCGCGGATCGCGAAATAGCCCTGACGCGGATGCGGAATGCCCTCGACGAGCTGCTGGTGGAAGGCATTAAAACCAATATCGACCTGCAAAAGGATTTGGTTCGCGACAGCTACTTCCGCCAAGGCGGTGTCAATATCCACTATCTGGAAAAGAAACTCGGCAGCTAATCCAGCAGCCAAGCGCTTTCCGGCGCACAGTGTGATACCCAACGGGGTGGCCATGTCCACCCCGTCCTTGTCTTTACTGTATGTGTGCTTACTGTATATGTCTTTAATTCGCCCTGCGGAGAACCTTCATGCCCTGGCTTCAACTCAAAGCCCACGTCGCCCCCGAACAGGCAGAGCTCCTAGAAGAACTACTGCTTGACGAAGGCGCAACGGCTATTGGCCTTCAGGATGCCCACGATGATCCGGTATTTGAACCCGAGCGCGGCACAACCCCGCTGTGGGAAGATACCATTCTCACCGGCCTGTACGATGACCTTGAGGGCGTCGAGAGCATGCTGGAGCGTATTGAGGCCGCCTGGTCAGAGCAGATGCCTGGTGAACCCTGCCCGACCATCGAGTATGAGCTGCTTGCCGACCGAGACTGGGAACGCGAGTGGATGGATGACTTCACGCCGCTGCGCATGGGTCAACGGCTATGGATTGTACCCAGCTGGCACGAACCTCCCGAGGCCGACGCCGTTAACTTGATACTCGACCCAGGCCTCGCCTTTGGCACCGGCACGCACCCAACCACAGCCCTGTGTCTTGAGTGGCTGGATGAGCTGGCCGTAGCCGGTCACTTAACCGAGCAGACGATATTAGATGTGGGCTGCGGTTCGGGCATTCTCGCTATCGCCGCGCTCAAGCTGGGTGCCAGCCATGCAGATGCCACCGACATTGACCCCCAGGCGCTGCAGGCTAGCCGCGAAAACGCAGAACGTAACGGTATTGCCGAGTCGGGTTTAAACCTCTACTACCCCGAGCAGTTAAGCGATAGCGGTGATTACCCTATCGTGACCGCCAATATTTTAGCGGGCCCGCTGGTTGAGCTAGCGCCAATGATTGCCGGGCATGTGGCGCCAGGCGGGCGCATTGCGCTATCGGGGGTTTTGGCAAACCAGGCAGATGAGGTTTACGAAGCCTATGCCGCGCAAGGCATTGCTATGGATGAGCCAGTGATTCGCGAAGGCTGGGTACGGCTTAGCGGCGTGCGTCCGCGTTAAAGCGGCAATTGGCCTTCACCCCACCACCGAGTAGGCGTATCATACGCCCCCTTGAAACGCCTACTTGCCACCAGTCCAGCTCTCACGGCTCAAAACCAACGAAGTCCAACGCCATGACGTTAAGCACACTACCTGCCAGCATTGGCCCGTTTGCATTACCTAATCGTGTAATGCTTGCGCCCATGGCTGGCGTCACCGACCGCCCTTTCCGCCAGCTATGCCGGCGGCTTGGAGCTGGCTGGGTAGTAGGTGAAATGGTCACTTCAGACCCCAGCTTATGGCATACTCGCAAATCGCAGCTGCGCATGGATCACCGCGGCGAGCCCGGCCCCCGCGTAGTACAAATCGCCGGAGGCGACGCTGAAATGCTCGCCCAGGCGGCGCGCTTGAATGCCGAACTGGGCGCGCAAATTATTGATATCAATATGGGCTGCCCGGCCAAAAAAGTGTGTAACAAAGCAGCAGGGTCGGCACTACTTCGCGATGAAGCCTTGGTGGCCGAGATTCTCGATGCGGTGGTGGCAGCGGTGGATATACCCGTGACGCTGAAAATCCGCACGGGCTGGTGCGCCGAATCCAATAATGCCCTGCGTATTGCCCGGCTCGCTGAGTCAACAGGCATTAAAGCACTCGCAGTACATGGCCGACATCGCCAGCAGCGCTATACTGGACAGGCAGAGTACGACACAATTGCCGAGATCAAATCTCATCTATCGATCCCGGTGATTGCCAACGGCGACATAACAAGTCCGGAAAAAGCCGCCGAAGTACTCGCCTATACCGGCGCTGATGCAGTGATGGTCGGCCGTGGAGCTCAGGGCAACCCGTGGATCTTTCAACAGATCAACCACTACCTCCAACATGGAGAGCGGATGGCGCTACCAAGCCTTACCGAGCGCCACCAAGTGCTTCACGGGCACTTACAAGCATTACATGAGTTTTATGGCACCACCATGGGTGTGCGTATCGCGCGCAAACATGTCGGCTGGTACCTCAGTGATGACCAACGCTTTACGCCGCAACAACAGCGCGCGCTTAAGCAGCAGTTCAATGCGTTAGCGTCACCTGAAACGCAATTTGATTGGATCAACGACGCGATGGCCCCCGGCGCCGCCACGCGTTTGCTAGCCAAAGGAAGCTATGCTGCATGACCGAACGCGATCTTCTATCTAGCGACAGCTATTCCAGCGACGCCTATTCCAGCGAGGGCTACTCCCATTTAGCGGGCACGCTAGCGGATCCTGCGGCTAACTCACCGCCCCAGCCACTTCGGGAGGCGGTTGAAACGGCTATGCGCCGCTACTTTGAGCATCTAGATGGCAGTCAGGCGACCGATCTTTACGCTATGGTGATGGCCGAAGTAGAGGCGCCTTTACTGGCCTGTGTCCTGGAGCACACCGACGGCAACCAGACCCGGGCCGCAGACGTGCTAGGGCTAAACCGTGGCACCCTGCGCAAGAAACTCAAGCTATACGGACTTATCGAAGGTGACGCCCCATAACCCTGGGGCGTTGTTGTTTTTAATTATCGACTCTGCACACGAGCACTCTAATGGCTGATACCCCTCCCATGGCTGATAATCCTTCCCTGACTGACAGCAACGCTACCCCCGTCCGCCGCGCTCTTCTGAGCGTTTCTGATAAAACCGGCATTGTAGAGTTTGCCCGCGGCCTCACTGAGCGCGGCGTTGAACTCCTCTCCACTGGTGGCACCTTCCGTCTACTGCAAGAAAATGCTATTGCCGTGAAAGAAGTGTCTGAGCACACAGGCTTCCCCGAAATCATGGATGGCCGCGTTAAAACGCTGCACCCGAAAATTCACGGCGGCATTTTGGCCCGTCGCGGCCAGGATGATGCGGTCATGGCTGAAAATGACATCACACCGATCGACATGGTGGTGGTCAATCTCTACCCCTTTGCCGCCACGGTAGCCAAGCCCGATTGCACACTTGAAGATGCTATCGAGAATATCGATATCGGCGGCCCCACCATGGTTCGCGCCTGCGCTAAAAACCATGCTTACACCACTATCGTCGTCAATAGCAGTGACTACGCGCGGGTGTTGGGCGAGCTGGCTGCCCAAGATGGCCAAGTCAGTAGCGCCACACGCTTTGATTTAGCGGTTAAGGCCTTTGAGCACACCGCCGGCTACGACGGTGCCATTGCTGACTACCTAGGCCGTAAGGTCAATGCCGCTGATGAAGCGTTCCCACGCACCTTTAACCTGCAGCTCGATAAAAAGCAGGATATGCGCTACGGCGAAAACCCGCACCAAAAGGCAGCTTTCTACGTTGACCCCCAGGCAAGCGAACCCAGCGTTGCCACGGCAAAAATGCTTCAGGGCAAACCCCTCTCGTATAACAACGTCGCCGATACTGACGCTGCATTTGAGTGCGTAAAAGCCTTTAGTGAGACGGCCTGCGTCATTGTTAAGCACGCCAACCCCTGCGGCGTCGCCATTGGCGCCACCGCCTTAGCCGCTTACGACAAAGCCTTTGCCACCGACCCTACTAGCGCGTTTGGCGGCATTATCGCTTTCAATACGCCATTGGACGCCGAAACCGCCCAGGCGATTGTTGACCGCCAGTTTGTTGAGGTGATTATTGCCCCAGGTGTCAGCGACGAAGCGGCCGCCATTGTGGCAAATAAGCAAAATGTACGTTTGCTGGACGTCAGCGCTCACTGGCCCGGTGAGCAGCAGCCTGCGCTGGATTTTAAGCGCGTCAACGGCGGTTTGCTGGTACAAGAGCGCGACGACGGCATGGTCACCCGCGACGAATTGACCGTGGTCAGCCAGCGCGCGCCCAGCGAGCAGGAACTACGCGATCTTGCCTTTGCCTGGCGAGTAGCCAAATTCGTCAAATCCAACGCCATTGTGTATGCCAAAGAAGGCCAAACGGTGGGCGTTGGCGCAGGTCAAATGAGCCGTGTTTATTCGGCTAAAATTGCAGGTATTAAGGCCGCAGATGAAGGCCTTTCGGTTCCCGGTTCGGTGATGGCGTCTGATGCCTTCTTCCCCTTCCGTGACGGCATCGATGCTGCCGCAGCAGCAGGTATTACCGCGGTTATTCAGCCAGGCGGCTCTATGCGCGACCAAGAAGTGATCGACGCCGCTAACGAAGCAGGCATTGCCATGGTCTTTACCGGCATGCGCCACTTCCGCCACTAGGCCTCTAAAGAACCAGCATTAGCAACAAAAAGCCCCTTAGGCGCTCTTTTGACGGAGCATGCCTAAGGGGCTTTCTTGCTTTCACCAACAAATATTAATGGATCACTGGTCAGCAACTCATATCGAGCTTTTCAGCCAAGATCAATACACAAATACTTGGTTTCCAAATACTCTTCCAGGCCCTGATGCCCTCCCTCGCGGCCCAGACCAGAGGCTTTTACCCCGCCGAAAGGCGCAGCAGCGTTGGAAATGGCGCCAGTATTAATCCCCACCATACCGTACTCCAGCGCTTCGGAAACACGCCATACTCGGGCAAGGTCACGGGAGTAGAAATAGGATGCCAAACCATACTGGGTATCATTGGCCATCTCAATAGCTGTCTCTTCATCGTCAAACGGGAAGACAGCGGCCAATGGGCCAAAGGTCTCTTCGTGAGCCACTTTCATCTTGTCAGTGGCAAAGCTGATCAGCGTCGGCGTGAAGAAATTGCCGCCCAGCGGATGCGGATGACCACCTAACAGCAGCTCAGCGCCATTATCGATGGCGTCCTGCACATGCTCGCTGACTTTTTTAACGGCGTTATCATCGATTAACGGGCCGATATTGATGTTGGGTTTGGTGCCATCACCCACATGCAGCTCGCTGTTCATGGCGACCGCCAACTTTTCACAAAAGGCGTTAATCACACTGGACTGCACCAGGAAGCGATTAGTGCAGATACAGGTTTGCCCGGCGTTACGGAATTTAGCGGCCATGGCGCCTTCCACGGCGGCGTCTAAATCGGCATCTTCAAACACGATAAAGGGCGCATTGCCGCCCAGCTCTAGCGAGATTTTCTGGATATGCTCCGCCGCCTGGGCCATCAGCTTGCGCCCTACTTCGGTGGAACCGGTGAAAGTAATCTTGCGCACTTTGGGCGATTGGGTCATCGCTTGGGCAATATCACTAGCGCTACCTGGCACCACGTTAAAAACTCCGCGTGGAATGCCTGCCCGTTCAGCCAACAGCGCTAAGGCCGTTGCGGAAAAGGGTGTTTGGCTAGCGGGTTTCACCACTATCGTACAGCCAGCGGCCAGTGCCGCCCCGGCTTTACGGGTAATCATC
>Ga0209345_10001617_pt1 | contig 26560 bp, 22 predicted proteins | sample Cruoilmetagenom7_FD_187294 | JGI IMG/M metagenome (GOLD analysis project Ga0209345, IMG submission 187294) | Oil polluted marine microbial communities from Coal Oil Point, Santa Barbara, California, USA - Sample 7 (SPAdes) (version 2) | ecosystem: Environmental > Aquatic > Marine > Oil seeps ...
CTGCACTATAACTCTTTCTTTTTACACTCATTTTCTTATCCCTATATTTTCTATTTCAATTTTAACATTTTAGAAATAAGAAAACCAATTTTACTAGTACAGTTTTAGGGGTTCATTATAGTATGTTTTTGTTTTTCGTAAATTGTTATTCATGCCATGTCCCCATTATTTTAAATCTATGAATTCACTCCATAAAGCATCTTTATCATTTTTCTTATAGCTTGTAAAACTTATCAAGGGTGGGCTATATTTGAGTAAATTATAAAATAATTTTTCCATCTCATTTAGAGTGACATAAAAAGAAATTTCATTTGCATAGTATTTATTTTTTTTCCACCAATTTGGATTACAGCTAGCAACAGATAAACTTAAACCTGCATTTTTATAACCAGCAATAACATTAGCAAGTGAAGATATTCGCCTTGAGTGTTGTGGATGACTTATAAAAAGCACACTTTTATAGTTATTATGTAACATATATTTTTTTATAAAAAGAACTTCTTCCATAGTATTTCTAATTAGTTTCTTACTTACATGAACAATATTTTTTTCTTCTATATTTTGATTTAAAAGGTATTGTTTCCTACTATTAACATTTTCAAAACTTTTCCCTGCAGTATCTGTTCCTGTATATATAAATACTCTTGATTGAGAAATTCCATCTTTGTATATGGAAATAGCTTTCTTGAGTCTACAACCAGAGTAGTCACCACCTAATGATACAATTATATCTGCTTGCTTAGGTTCTTCAGTCACATCTATGAAATTTCCTAGATTTACAACTATATATGCTACTACTAATATAAGCAAAAATAAAATAATGATTATTTTATACACTTCAAACACTGACCCGACTATTATCTTTAATATCTTTATTTACAACTACATTAGATTCAAGTATAACATTATTTCCTATCTTCATATTTCCTATAATTTTAACACCTGGATATATAAAACAGTTATCTCCGATGATTGGAGCACCAATGTCTTCATCTTCTGCTAATAACTCCGTATCTATTGTTACTTGTTGATATATTACACAGTTACTCCCCATTTTAACATTCTCTGAGATTATAATCTGTTTCATTCCTCTTGGGAATGTTGGTTGAGTAGCAAAACTTGCCTTATACGAAATAGCACTGCCATGTACAAACTGATAATAATTATATAAAAATCTATAAAATTTAGGTAGTAAGCCATGTTGACATTTCATGCGAACCTGCCAAATTCCGCCAAATAAATTAACCAAAAATCTAACTAACATGATTCTTTCTTATCTCTTCTATATCTAAGGATTGTTTACACATAACACGTTTACCTCGCGAACTTCTTTCAATTTTATCTACCATCTTCACATTAAAATCCACCCCTTCTTTGATAAGTTTACACATTCCTTGTCTTACTTCATTTTCATTAAGGTCGTTACTCTGGACAAGCACAGTAACTTTACCTTTTTCTTCTTGTATATATTGAATAGCATCCATTTGTTCTAAAGGTAAATGCTGTCCTCCGCACATAGTAGTGATCGAAACTAGTCTTTCATCCTTTGTGACAAGAAAATCTCGTGTTCTTCCATCTATATTTTGAACTTTTTTAGCTACATCACAATCTTTATAGTACTTTACTAAGCCTGAAACATGATCATTAGTTTGATAATTAATAAAAGGCATTACAAAATTATCAAATGTAGTAGTTACTATCTCATTTTCTACAATTCTAGTTAATCCATAGGAGTTCATAAACTTATAATTTTCTTCATCTATTCTGTATGCCATAGTATTACGCTCAGTATGCCCGTAATGTGTTAAGATGCTAACACCAAAGTATTCTTTGATAATTTCTATTTCATCTGCATAAATTGTTTCCGATGCTAAAATAACACCTTGAACGGTAATTTTTTCTAAACCATTTAGTTTCGACTGTTTTATAAAACTTAGAATAGCGCTAGGATAGCCAAATATAAACTTAGGTTTAAATTGTTTTGCTGCTTTATACATTTTTTCAAAGTAGGATGAATTCATATAATTATTTGAAAGCAGCATATAGTTATCTACGGGCTCATATTCACAAAAAATCTTCTTTTCAATATTCGATACTTCTCTACCTTTTAATAATAAAGTTCTATCCCTATAGTTATAACCGATTTTTAAAAATAAAAAATTATTATATGCTTTCTCTTTTGCTCTACTTGACTCAGGTAAAAAATACTTTGTAGGTGTTGAGAGTGAACCACCAGAATAATAAGCAACTGCTTGCTCACTCTCCTCTGTATAAATGTTGTTTAAATTATTTTTAATATCTAGTTTAGATAATGTAGGAAACAATTTCATATCACTCAGAGACTTGAAAGATTTTGATGACACACCATGCTCTTGAAATAAGTTTTTATAGTATGGTATATTTTTTTCAGCAAACAAAAGCGTTTCTAAAGTTTTATTATACATAAAGTCCAATTTATACTGTTCATCTCCCTCTTCAAATGCATGCAACAGCTTCTGGTGTAAGGCAAAGCCCCGTCCAAACCTAACGGAAAGAGGAATACTCCCATACAAAGAACCTAAAAAAGTTTTCAATGGTTGAGGAAAACTATAATAAATATCTTTATATTTATGTAACAATACTTCAGAATTCATTTTACGACCTTATCTGTTTATTTATATTTCATTATAACATTTAACATCTTATTTGCCAATAATTTTCTATCAAAATCTTTTGCTAGTTTACTACACCCTAATTGACTCTTATGATATAACTCTCTATCACTCTTTAATATTAAAACTTTTTCGATAAAATCTTCTCTATTTTCTGGCTTAAAACATAGTCCTGCACCATATTTTTCAAGAATTTCTTGCGCTTGACCTTCAACTCCAAGTAAGGTGGGTATTTGCATGGCTGAAGCTTCAAATATTTTCGATGGAATTACTGTTTTAAATGTATTTGATTTTTTTAAAGGTGCCAAAGAGACATCAATAACAGACAAATAATCAGGTACTTCATTTTTACTTACAGGATTTAAAAAAGTGATGTTTTTTAAATGTAAATTCGATGCGATATCAACTATCTTTTTCTTCATAGCACCATCTCCTATGAAAAGAAAGTGAACCTCTTTATCTTTAATTTTTTCTATTGATTTGACTATAAAGTCTAAACTATGAGCTAAGCCATGAGTACCAATATAACCTACTATAAACTTATCTTTTAAACCTATCTTCTCTAAAATAGTTTCATTTTTATTGCGTTGAGAAAAAAGATCCATATTTGAGCCATTGGTTATAACTTCAATCTTATCTGCATCAATGCCACGATTGATTAAGTTTGTTTTAAATGCATCTGTGACGGCGATAACCTTATCTGCATCCTTATAAAGTCCAAGTTCAATTTTTTCTAAAAAATCAATCGCTCTCCCTTGCTTCATAACACCTACCGTTTTAATAGACTCTGGCCATAAATCTCTTAATTCAAAGATCCATGGCTTTCTTCGTATCTTTGACAATCCATAAGCTGCCCATGTTGTAAAAAACTGTGGTGAAGTAGCTATAATTACATCGTATTTTTTAAATAATCCAACCATAAAAGCCATAAATGCAAAACTAACATAATCTAGTACCCTTTTTACAAAACCACTATTTGATGTCATATAACTCCAGACTCGGATTACTTCTATGCCATCTACAATCTCTTTTTGATAAAGTTTATTTTTATACCCATCATAAACTTTTCCATGGGGGAAATTTGGAAAACAAGTAATGATAGTTACCTCTACTCCTTTTTTAATCCACTCCTGACAATGCTCATAAGTTCTCGTTGCAGGTGCATTTACTTCAGGTGGAAAATTATCTGTTATAAATAATATCTTCATATTCGTATCTCCATTTTTAGACTCTTAGTAAAATTAATTTTTATTTTCTTCGCTTTTTCTAGTTTATTAAACTCAGGTGCAAAACTATACTCTTCTAATTCTATATTATTCGTCTCAAATTCCAATATAAAATTATTTACTAAAACTGTTTTTTCTTGAACTATTACGGTAACATCAGGATGAAAATGTATATATGCTGAAGCTTCTAAAGTTTCACCCTCGATAAAGTCTTCGATAAAAATATGTTCTTCTTTAATAATAAACTTTCTTTTGTGATAAGTCCCCATAGACTTGTATCCATCGTGTGTAGCTTCTATTGAGTTCTCTGTTTCTTTAAGTTGAATTATTCTAGCTCTTTGAGCCACCCTAAATCCACCCCAAACTTCACTTTGATTTTTATTTTCTAACATTACAGTATTATGTGAATCAGTTGAACGCTCAAGTGTTCTTCTGTTATTTGTTTCATATGTAGATATACCTGTATCTATAATTATAGGTTTTTCATCTATATATAATTCAAAGTTAAAAGTATCACTATGCGCATGTCCAGGTATGTAATCTGGTCCAATATTTCCAACATCTACAATGAGTTCATATCTATTTTGTTGAAATTTTCTATAACCAGAAGATTCTAACTTAAGCTTTTTTTCTTTTATTTTAAGTCGGTTTGCATACTTATTCAACTCCGCTGTAGTTGGCGCAATCTTATTTGCACTATCGTTAAAAAGAGGAATATCTCCATTTTTAAATGTTACAACATTAAGCCATCCAAGCATAAGAGATGCTTTTTGCTTCAAAAAGGACAATAATTCTCTATTTTTCCAACTATTATTTTCAACTAAATTTATACAATCAAATACTCTAAAAAGCATTATTTGATGATACATAGGAGTTAATTCAAAATGTGCTCCATCATCTAAAACTTGTTCATTTAACTCAGCAATTAATAATCTTTTTGCTTTGAGATAAAATGTTTCATTTTTAAAATAATAACTTCCAAATAATAAACTAAAAGCATTCTCTAGAAGATGATTTCCTAAAAGGTGATACTCTAAATTATGCATCAATAAATTGTATTGTAAGAATAAAGAATAATCTATCTGTTTATTTTGAATATCATATTTAGATAAAAATTTAATCCAATTTATACCACGTAAAGAGATAGGAAAAGGTTCCAAAGCATCCTTTAAACCATCAAACTGTTGAAGAAAATCATTGATAAGATAGAGGCCCTCTTCTTTAGAAATATTTTCTTGATGTAGAAAATCAAAATAAGTAAGGTTATAAGTCCAAAGTTTTCCGTATACACTTAAATTCCAATCTGTTTTACCAACAAAATCATGTCTAAAATTTAAAAATGTAAATTCAAAGTTTTTCAACGATTTTTGAGAAGAAATGGAGTCTAATAATGAAACTTCATTATTGTTCTCTAAATACTGTGTAGACTTTGATGGCTTATCCATCTTTAGTTTCTTTCTAATTAGGTAATATACTCTATAGCGAATCTGTACAAACTTTAAGTACTGAATAGTTCTTAACAATCTAAGCATTCTATAAATTCTCAAGAAATTTCTTCGTACTCAATGTAGACTCAAACAAATCAAATTTTTTATAAGCTTTTTTTGAAAATTCTATATAATTTGTATTATCAAAATACTGAATTGCTTCTATAAGTTGCTGGGAACTTTTAGTTTCTATCAATATTCCCGTCTCATAATCGTCAACAATTTCACTTATACTCTCTAAATTTGTTGTAATAACTGGCATACCAAGTGAGTATGCTTCAACAATAATTCCAGGATATCCCTCTTTATAACTGGGTAACACTACTACATCGTACATATTTAATACATTTAAGACTTCAGATGATTTTAGTGCACCTTTATATGATACATTCGTTTTCTCAAACAATTCTTCTGAATACTTATCATCAAAAATTGGTCCATATATATCTATAGTATAGGAGCTATCTAAAGATTGACTCGCTTGAATAAGTTCATCAATCCCTTTTTCTCGAATTACATGACTTATAAATACAAATTTTTTCTTAAACTCCCTCGGCAATACTGGTGTAAGTTTTCTTTTTCGAACATTTGGAAACCAATTTGTTTGTGAATTGATAGTTGAAAAAAAATCAACTAAATATTTAGTTTCTAAAAATACCGTGTTGTAATTTTTAAAAATAAAATGTAGGTATTTTTTTATTACAATATTTGAATTAATATATGTATTTTTAGCTTCACCACCGAATTTTCTAAGACTAGTTTTCTGAGAAAATAATTTTCCCTTCAGCAAAATAAACGGGCTAAATAGCATATAATCCCTAGAACTATGAAAAGATATCTGGTTATATAAAGAAGAAGAAAATATTATTTTACTTATAATTACAAAATACGCGAATATATGCCCTCTATAATTTTTTTTATTTGTATCAATAACTGAAAATTTTATATTAGACTTTTTAAGCTCTTCTATTAATCCTTCAAAAAGCACAATCGGGCCACCTACCATTTCAGGATTTTCTCTGTTGAATCTTGGACCGATAAGTAACATTGTGTTTTCTAACTCTTCGGCTGAAATTTCTCTTATAGGATCTTTATATTTTATGCCCTTTAGAAAAGAATATAGTTTAATAGCGATAATATATAACAAGTACTTAAATGGATTAATAACAGTTCGAAATGCATAACCTTGAATGAGTTTTGGTTTAAACTTTTTCTTAAACCTATCTATTCCTTCTTGTTTAGAACCTTTTTTAATATTAATTCTTGTACCTACAAAGTCGTAACTTTTCACTCCCTCTAACTGCAATAGTTTCATAGCTTCAAAATGCAGAAGGTCTAAACTTCCAACTTGTGGTGACTTTACACTTCCTGCATACATAGCGTAGCCATTATGAGAATCATATAACAACACTAATGAACCCTGTACTACACCATCTTTAAGCGCAACTAAACATTTTGAACCTTTACTTAATTTAGCAACTTTAGTTAAATATTCTAAAGAAGGGAAATGTATTGATTTTTGTCTTTCTAACGTTTCTTTAATATTTTGATATATAACCCTTATGTCAATTTCTTCTTTAACACTGACGCCCTCTTTTATTGCCTTTCGTATTACATTTCGTGATTTAGTATCAAAAGAAGCAAACAAGTCATCTTGGGATTTTAATATATCTACCTTGTAGGTCCCCCATTCAACACATTTACTCTTTTTAGGACATATATTAAATACAACGTTTGATTGTGCTTTAAAAATGAAATCACAGATTTTATTTTTCTTTACATAGTCGATGATATCATCTAAAAAAATCTTTTCATGCTGTATGTCTAGAATTTTTTTTCTACTTATTGGTTCTGTGGAAAAGACCAAACGCTTGAAAATAAAGTGTTTGTCTATATAAAATGGAATAATAAAATTATTGCTCATAAACCATCCGTACTCATCACTTTTAGTTTTTAGATACTCTTCCTTGCCTAAGATAGGTAATAACTGTGAAGTAGCAGTATCTACTCTCCTTGATATACTAATCATTGAACTCGTACTATTCTCTTTGATAAAAGTATTAGCAATATCTTGCATAGTGAAGAAAAGTACTTTTTCGGAATAATTCCTTCTCAATGCATCTAAAAAAAGCTTTATATTTTCTATATCATGTGAAGTTTTTGAATGTGCGATGAACATGATGGGGATTATGTCTTCTAAGCACTTAATATTTTCGTTTTCAATAATTACATCATCAATCATTTGAAGTAAAGTGCTATGAGCCATTGTATTTAAATCAGCCATATAATAATTTCTGTCATAAACTTTTTTTATTTTGTCTTTTAAAGTGAAATTATTTTCTGATATTTTAGTTTTATATTTTTGCTTTACATAATTACGGTTATTTTTATATGTTTTGTTTAGATACTTTAAAGATGCAAAAGGACTTTTTTTTGTATATATAGGAATCTCAATAAACTCTTGCTTTAGACTTCTTGTAGACAAACTTTCATCAATATACCAATATAAGTATTGATGAGGAGAATTTTTATATTCAAAGTTAACTTGTTCAGATTCAAACTTTGTATTTGACACAACAGAAGAGTCAACTTTAAATCCAGTTTCTTTTAAGGCTTTTAGAAGTTTTTTTTCATCTTTCACAGCCCATGATCCAGCTCTAAAACCGATACATTGATAATTTTTATTGTAAGGTATTAATAATTCTTCTAAAAATTCTTTTCCATCTCCCAAAACATTTACCATAGTCTCATACTCTAAAGATGTTATATCCACATAGTCTAAATTTAATTTGAAAGATTTTTTTTCTGTATCATATTGAGCATCATGCCATTGGGCATGATAATGTAATTGTACACCATGCCCTCTCTTTACTAAATCAATTAACTGGTTTTTTATCAATTGATTATCTATTTTATAAGTATTATCCTCAGAAGCATACTTTTCATATGCCAAATACTGACCATATTCAAACATAACTGTTAATTTGGCCCCATATTGTTCTAATATATCAATTGTATTATTTGTAGGCGTAATTTGTTCTTCAAGGACAGTGCCACTGCCATCACCGAATAATTCATAGTCAGATGAGAAAATCAAAGCTACCTTATTCATATATTTATTCTACTCAAAAATAATTTACTCTGTATTTCGCTATCATAGTCATCAAATAAACTAAATGCATTTTTAGACATATCATTATATTCCTTCTCATTGAAAGATTCAATTGAACTTTTTAGCTGCATGATATTTTTAGCATCTATTAAAATAGACATATCTTCCTTAAGCATTTCAGATATACCTTGCATATTAGAAGCAATAACTGGTAGACCTACTGACATAGCTTCTATAATGACACCAGGGTATCCTTCACCTTCCCAAAATGTTGGAAGTAAAAGAACATCATATTCTGATAATACTTGTAAAACTTCTGTTGATTTAATAAATCCTTTATATTTAGCATTATATTTAGAAAAATTTGTGTCTTTCATATTGTCAAAAATATTCCCATATAAATCTATCTTATATGATGAGTCAAGTAAATTTGAAACTTCTAGTATTTCCCTTATTCCTTTTTCTTCTTTTATTTGTCCAACGAAAACAAATCTTTTTCTGTAGATTTCATCTGTTTTTATATTTGTTCTCTTTCTTACGTTGGGAAACCAATATGTATTTGAATTATACTTTTCAAATTTTTTAACTAGATATTTAGTTTCAAAAAAAACAGTATCAGACTTTTTTAAAATATAATTTATTAATTTTTTCACTACAAAAGAGCTATTATCATAAATCGTATTGAAGTTTCCAGCGAACTTACGCAGGCTAGTTTTTTTACCTACTAGTTTACTAAAAAAAATAATTACTGGAGCTATAAATATATAATCATTTGCTGTACCATGTAGGGATACACTTGTTACATTTGGAATATTTTTTAAAAAATAAAATAAAATAGCGAAATAAGAAAAAAGCTTGTTTGGATAGTTTTCTTTATTACTATCTATTACAATATAACTTATACCTAATTTATCACACTGACTTATTAGGTCTTCAAATAAAACTACAATTCCTCCTGTCTTACCTGGGCTTTTTTTAAATTCTCTAGGACCAATTAACAAGGTTTTATTCATGCTAGCCTATCTTATATACTATTAGTTATACCACAAAAGTCGATAACTTCTTTACCAAAAATTCTAATACCTCTAAATTGTTTATGAGCTACAAGATAAACAATAATATCAGCATCTTCTATGGCATCACTATCTTTTAGTATTTCAAAAACATTATGTGACTCTATGTTTGGTTCAACTGCTAATACATTGAGTCCATCAGCTTCCAGTCTTCTTGTTACAAGCAGTGCTGGTGATTCTCTAAGGTCATCAATATCCGGCTTAAATGCAAGTCCCATACAGGCTACTTTAGCAGCTCTTCCATTCTCTTTTTCAAAGATCAATGCTGCATTTTTCACTTTCTCAATAGCCCACTCAGTTTTATAATTATTTACTTCTCTGGCTGTACGGATAATTTTTGCATCATCGCCACCTTTATGCACTATAAACCATGGATCAACTGCGATGCAGTGCCCACCTACACCAACACCTGGTTGAAGTATATTTACACGAGGATGACGATTTGCAAGACTTATTAACTCCCAAGCGTTAATTTCAAATTTATCACAAAGGATACTTAACTCATTTGCAAATGCGATATTTACATCTCTGTAACTATTCTCCGTAAGCTTTGCCATTTCTGCTGTTTTTGCATCAGTTTTAAGTACTGCGCCACTAACAAATGTTTCATAAAACTCTACAGTTACTTCTGTAGCTTCTGGAGTAACACCGCCAACAATGCGGTCATTTTCCACAAGCTCTCTCATTATATGCCCAGGAAGTACACGTTCAGGACAGTGTGCAACATATATCTTAGAAACATCTACACCGCTCTCTGCTAAGACTTCATTTACTTTATCTGTAGTTCCCACTGGTGATGTTGATTCTAAAATAACGATATTACCTTCTCTTATGTAAGGTGCAATAGCTTGCGTTGCTGATACAACATAGTCTATATTTGGAACAAAGCCATCATGAAAAGGAGTCGGTACAGCGATAATAAAAACATCTGATTCTTGCGGGAGGATATCTGCTTTTAAATTTCCTGAATTTACTGCAGAACGTACAAAGATATCAAGTTCTGGTTCAACGATATGAATATTTCCTTGATTGATTGTATCAACAGTACTTTGAACAACATCTACGCCATGAACCTGATAATTTCTATTTGCTAAAAGAGCTGCAGTAGGTAAACCAATATATCCTAAACCTATAACACAAATATTTTTATTCTTCATTATTTTATTTCCTTTAAAAATTGAACTATTTTTTGACACGCTTTTCCATCACCATAAGGATTGTGTGCTTGACTCATCTTTTCATACTCTTCTTGGTTATCAAGTAATTCTTGAGCCTCTTTAATGATTTTTTGAGGATCCGTACCTACCAGTTTTACCGTACCAGCTTCTAAAGCTTCTGGTCTCTCTGTAGTATCTCTCATTACAAGTACCGGTTTGCCTAAACTTGGAGCCTCTTCTTGAACACCACCACTGTCAGTTATGATAAAGTGTGACTTACTCATAAGGTAAAGAAAAGATTCATACTTAAGAGGATCAATGAGATGCACATTATTTACATCAGAAAGTATCTCTTTTACTGGTTTTTGAACGTTTGGATTTAAATGTACAGGATAGACTATATCAATATCTTGATTATTGAGTGCGAGAGTTTTTAATGACTCACATATATTGATAAAGCCTTGTCCAAAATTTTCACGTCTATGCCCAGTAACAAGTATAAGTTTTTTACTTTCATCTAATTTGTACTGAGTATTTATACTCTGAATGATACTATTTTTCAACTCTTGATTCGTCTGAATTTTCTCTAAAGCTAAAAAGAGTGCATCAATGACTGTATTACCAGTCACTATAATATTTTGAGTATCTTTATTTTCTCTTAAAAGGTTATCTTGACTTGTTGTTGTAGGCGCGAAATGATAACTTGCCAATACACCAGTAATCTGTCTGTTCGCTTCTTCCGGCCAAGGACTATAGATATCATGCGTTCGTAGTCCAGCCTCAACATGGCCTACTTTTATTTTCTGATAAAATGCAGCTAAAGATGTGGCACTTGTTGTTGTAGTGTCTCCATGAACTAAAACGACATCAGGAGCAAAGTTACTAAGTACATCTTTCATACCTAAAAGAACATTTGATGTTATATCGTAGAGATCTTGTCCAGGCTTCATAAGATTCAAATCATAATCAGGTTCTATATCAAACATATCTAGTACTTGGTCTAACATTTCACGATGTTGTGCTGTTACACACACTTTTATTTCAAAACCAATATCCTTTTGAAATGCTTTCACTAATGGTGCCATTTTAATCGCTTCTGGCCTAGTTCCAAATACTAACAATACTTTCTTCACGTAAAACAACCTTATTTTTTGTAATTATATCTTGTTATCTATTATATCCTACTTTTTTGTTACCTAAATATTTTTTCAAATATCTTAATTTGTAGTATTATTCTTTATAAAAAAATTTATACCACTTAACAAACTCACCAATCCCATCAGCCAGTTTTGTATCTGGCTTATAATCAAAATCTTGCATAAGTCCACTAACATCTGCATAAGTTGAAACCACATCACCATCTTGCATATCCATAAAGTTTTTCTGTGCTTCTGTACCTAAGGCTTTTTCTAATGTTTGAATAAACTTCATTAAAGATAAAGGTGTATTATTACCTATATTATAAATATTATAATCGGATGGATTATCAATCACTTTTATAACTCCATCTACTATATCATCTATATACGTGAAGTCTCTACTCATTTTTCCATGATTGAAAACTTTTATTGCTCTATGATTTGTTATAGCATCTGCAAAAAGCATAGGTGCCATATCTGGTCTTCCCCATGGTCCATATACGGTAAAGAAACGCAAGCCTGTAGTTTGCATGCCATATAAATGGCTATATGTATGTGCCATAAGTTCATTTGATTTTTTTGTAGCTGCGTAAAGAGATATTGGGCTATCTGTCTTATCTGTAGTTTTAAATGGTTGAGATTTATTTAATCCATATACTGATGAGCTAGATGCATAAGATAGATTTTTTACATCAAAGTTTCTACAAGCTTCTAATATATTCATAAATCCAACAACATTACTTTGTATGTATGCATGTGGATTTTCTATGGAGTACCTCACACCTGCCTGAGCAGCTAAATTACATACTGCATCAAACTTTTCTTCCTTAAATAACTTATTCATGACTTCGCTATTTTCTAAATCTGTTTTTATGAATTTATGTTTTTTATATTTTGAACTTTGAATTAATTTGTTAGATTCCAACTTATTATGTTCTTGTGATATAAACTCAGAATAACATTCTATACCTAACTCATTTAGTCTTGCATGTTTTAGATTTACATCATAATAATCGTTAATATTATCTAAACCTATTACTTCATCCCCACGATCAAGTAATCTCTTCGCTAAATGATAACCTATAAAACCGGCTGTACCTGTAACTAATATCTTCAAACTCATATCCTATTCATCACTATTAAATATATCACGAGTATATACTTTATTTTTAACATTTTCTAAAATATTTTCAAATCTATTTGCTATAATTACATCACTTAATTTTTTGAACTCTACTAAATCTTTGATGACTTTTGATTTAAAAAATTCTTCTTCCTTCATTACAGGTTCATATATAATGACCTCTATTCCCTTGGCTTTTATTCGTTTCATAATTCCCTGGATAGCACTTGCTCTAAAGTTATCACTTCCAGATTTCATTACAAGTCTATATATTCCAACTATTTTTGGGTTTTTAGCTATGACACTATCTGCTATAAAGTCTTTTCTTGTAGAATTTGAATCAACTATAGCGCCTATAATATCGCTTGGTACATCTGTATAGTTTGCTCTTAACTGTTTTGTATCTTTTGGTAAACAGTATCCACCATAGCCAAATGAAGGATTATTATAGTGATTTCCAATACGAGGGTCTAATCCAACACCCTCTATTATATCTTTTGTATCTAAGCTGTGTGACTGTGCATATGAGTCAAGTTCATTAAAATATGCAACTCTCATCGCGAGATAAGTATTTGAAAACAGCTTTACTGCTTCTGCTTCTGTTGACTCTGTCAGCAGAATATCAATATTTTCTTTAATTGCACCCTCTGCTAAAAGGTTTGCAAACTTTTTGGCTCGCTCACTCTTTTCTCCAACAATAATACGAGATGGGTAAAGGTTATCATGGAGTGCTAAACCCTCTCTTAAAAATTCAGGAGAAAATATTATATTAGTGGTATTAAACCTTTCATTGATTGACTTTGTGTAACCAACCGGTACAGTTGATTTGATGATCATCGTCGTTTTTGGATTTATCTCTAAAACATCCTTTATTACAATTTCTACAAGAGAAGTGTTGAAATAGTTTGTTTCTGGATCATAATCTGTAGGCGTGGAAATAATGACGTACTCTGCATTTAAATATGCTTCTCTCTTATCTAGAGTAGCTTTAAAGTTTAAATCTTTTGTTTTTAAATACTCACTTATCTCTTTATCTTCTATTGGAGATACTTTACTGTTAAGCATCTCTATTTTTTCTGGAATAATATCTAAGGCAATAACTTCATTACTTTGAGCAAGTAAGATTGCATTTGACAATCCTACATACCCTGTTCCTGCTATTGCTATTTTGCATTTATTCATTTGCTATTTATCCTTAAGTATTAAAGAAAGAAAATTATTTATAATAATACACTATTTATCTTTAGAATAATATTTATAATAATTTATATATCTAACAAAAATAATCAAAGTTTAATTATTTACTTGGTAGTATACTAAAATTAAAATTGAAGGAATCCACCATGAACATTAAAATCGTATCATTAATTCTTCTTACAGCCACACTCTTTTTTTCTGCCTGTAGCCTAAAAGATGATAGACTGTTTCAAAATGCAAGAGAAAGCGATATATCTGTCGTTTCAGATGCACAATACGAAGATGAGATTAAGTTTGAATATAAAATTGCTCCAAATGATAAAATTTCTGTGACAGTTTATGTCCAGTCAGCTGCTGGATCACAACAACTAAGTTCTATGCTTGCAAACAGTGATACAACGCGTCAAGGTTTTGACACTGTAGATTCCGCTGCCGGTTTACTCGTCACTCAAAAAGGAACAGTTCGTCTCCCACTTATTGGCTCCACAAAGGTTACGGGTCTAACAGAAGATCAAGCCTCTGAAATGCTTATAAAAGAGTATAAAAAATTTATTAGAAATCCTTATGTTACTGTTGAAATTACCAATCAAAGAATTATAGTAATAGGTGAAGTAGCCCAACCCGGAATTGTACCAGTAGTAAATGGAACAATGAACCTTATTGAGGTAATTGCGAGAAGTGGCTATTTAACCAAAGAAGCAGAGAGAACAAACATTCATGTTATTCGTGGTAACTTAAGAGATCCAGATGTTATGAGCTATGATTTGACAGATGCTAGAAGTCTATTAGCTTCAAGCCTATTGCTTAAGCCAAATGATATTGTCTATGTAGAAGCAAGACAAATGGATGGTTTCAATAAAGCATTTAATGAAGCTGCTCCATTCTTAACTACTGTGTCATCTATTTTAGCTCCATTTGTTCAATGGACACTTATTTCAGGGAGACCATTAAATTAATGAAAAACAACACTCATACTAACAGTGATGATATTAATCTTATAGAAATTCTAAAAACTATAAATAAATATAAAGTATCTATACTTTTAAGCACACTTATTTTTGTGCTATTAAGTGCTATAGTCGCATATTACAAACCTAATATTTACTCTTCTAGTGCAACAATAGAGGTTCTTTCTAAAGGGAAAAATGGAGGTTTAGACTCAACAGATTATATGATGCAAGCCTTAGGTGGGAACTCTGCTAACTTAGACAATGAAGTCACTCTATTAAAATCTAGACTAATTGTACAAAAGGCACTTGAAAGTTTAAACCTAACAACACGCTACTATAGTACAAACAGTTTTGGAAAAACCACTGAATTATATAAAGATTCACCATTTATAGTCTCTATTGATACCCTAGAAGACTTAACATACAACAAAAAAATTGAACTCCTCCCCATAGATAATGATACATTTAAATTGATTATTAAACCTATATTTAAATATAGTTTGAAAGGAATCCTTGCTCAACTAGGTCTAAAACCTTTAAAGGAAGCTGAAAAAATAAGCTATAATAAAATACATAAGTACTCAGAAGAGATCACAACTCCGTGGTTTACATTTACTATAAATAAGATAGAAGAATTAAACCCATACAAGTACAGTTTTTATTTTATTACCAAAGATGCCCTTTACAAAAATTATGCAGATAGTTTATCTGTTTCCATGGATTCAAAATTTGGTACAATTTTAAATCTCAGTTATGATGACTCAGTATCTCTAAGGGCAGAAGAGATACTTAATACTATTTTAACACGCTATATATATCAAGGTGTAGAAGACAAAGCAAAAACGGCAGAACTTACACTAGGGTTTATAGATTCTCAGCTAGATAAAATAGACAAAAAACTCTCACGCTCAGAACAAAACCTTAAAAACTATAAACAGACAAATAAAGTTGTTGATTTAGGGGGTAAAGTAACTCTAGCAACAACACAAGTTGCAGAGTATGAATCTGAACAATCCCAACTTCAAACAGAGATTAATATTTTAACAAACTTAAAACATTTTGTAGAAAATAATAGTGACCTTAGTGGATTAACACTTGGAACAATTAGATTTGCATCTCAAAACCTATCAACACTAGTTGCAAATCTACAAGAAATGACAGAGAAGAAAAACCTTATGTTAGTTGACTATACAGAGCTACATCCTGAAGTAATAAAGCTAACCAGAAGTATTAGCAGCACGAAAAAATCTATAAAACAAGCAGTTAGTAGCTCTCTTAAGCAACTTGAGCAAAGAAACTTTGATTTAAATGAAGTAATTACCAAACACAAAAATTCTCTCAATGCTCTCCCATTGCAAGAAAAAGAGCTTGCAGAACTAGCACGACCTTTAAAAGTAAATGAAAATGTGTATGAGTTTCTTTTAGAGAAAAAAGCTGAAACAGCTATACTAAAATCTTCAACAATTGCAAATGCGAGAGTTCTTGATATGGCTAGAGAAGAGCCTATTCCTATAAAGCCAAAAAGAGTATTAATAGTAATTGTTGGTTTTATAATGGGGCTAATTATTGGTGTAGCGTTAGCACTTTTAAGAGAGTTTTTAACTAAAACAGTGCAAAAGACTGAAGAGGTAGAAGAGATAACATCTTTGCCAATTTATGGTGTAATACCTTTAAATACAAACGATGCAACTAAGAATATATACGCTGAGTCATTTAGAAATATCAGAACAAAGTTACAATTTTCACCTGCAGATGAAAAAAATAAAATTATCTCCATTACATCTTCAGTTTCAGGAGAAGGTAAAACCACTATAACTGCAACGCTTGCTGAGATACTTGCGCAAGGTAATAAAAGAGTTATTGTACTTGATCTTGATATGCGTAAATCATCACTTCACGAATACTTTGGTCTCAATAACTATATAGGAATGTCAAATTTTTTAACAGATCAAAATACATTTGAAGAAGTTGTACAGACGACACACTGTGATGGGCTAGAAATAATAACGACTGGACCCTTACCGCCAAATCCATCGGAACTAATTTTATCTCCGACATTTAAAAATCTTCTTGATGTTTTAAAAGAAGAGTATGACTATGTACTCATCGATACTCCACCAGCTGGTTTAGTTACTGATGCAACAATAATTATGAATTACTCTGATATATCTCTAGTAGTTGTTAGAGCAAAATATACAAGAAAAGAGTTTGTGGAAAATATTGATAAAATGGCAAAAGATAATTCTCATAATAAACTTGGAATCATATTTAATGGAGCTACCATAGGCTCAGAATTTGGTTATGGCTATGGTGCAAGCTATGCTTATGGTTATGACAATAATAAATACGATATAAGGTAGAGTGTAGATTAAAGATAGTTATTTTTAATCTTATTCTTTTTGAAAATTTTCGAGTAGTACTCACACTGAAGTGATTTGTAAAAAGAGTCCATATATCTTTGTGAGTGAATATCGCTCCCTATAAAATCAACAATACCTAAATTAACTATTTTCTCAACTGATTTTTTCACTTTTTTCCCATAAAAACCCTGAGTAGAATTAAGATTTATTTGAAAATATAAACCCATATTTTTTAAAGCTTTATAGTCTCGATCACTACTATAGTAAGAGTATCTCTCTGGATGGGCTAAAATTGGTTTATAGCCAGCATCTAACATTTTACTGACTGCTTGTTCTAGCATGAATGGTTTTGAGCTATAGGAGAGTTCAAACAGCACATAATTATCACCAAAGGTCAACAACTCTTTTCTCTCTATTAAACTCATAAAGTATTCATCATAATAATACTCTGCAGCAAACTCTATCTCAATCTCTATCTTTCTCTTAATTAACTCTTTTTGTATTAATTCATATCCTGTACTTATTATTTTTTTTGTATTTGGAAAGCGGTGGGACATGATATGAGGTGTGGTAATAATTTTTGTAAATCCTATTATCTTTAACTGATTTATGATTGCAATACTATCTTCTAAGTTCGTAATACCATCATCTATATTTGGAATTAAATGTGAATGCAGATCTATAGTATGATTTAAAGAGTATCTTCTACTCAAAGCATACAGTAAACTCTCTGGCATTTTTTCTAACATCTATGCGGACCTCTTAAAATAACATTTCAAAACAATATTTATTTATAATTCAAAATTCTACTCATTCAAGCTTTAAACAATATTATTATATATCAAAACAGTAAAATTTAGTATAAATAGGGCTAGTTTATATGCTTATAAATATATATAGTATAAAATGGCTACATTAAAAATAATTAAGGTAATTTATGGATTTTTTATTTAATACAAATGTTCAATTTTTTATAGCTGCTTATTTAGTTGGAGGGATTCCTTTTGGTCTTCTGCTGGCAAAAAAGTTTGCTGGCGTTGATGTTAAAGCAAGTGGCAGTGGAAGTATCGGTGCAACAAATGTTTTAAGAGTTGTCAAAGAGACGAATCCTGCACTAGCAAAAAAACTTGGTGCCGCGACCTTAGCGCTTGATGCTCTCAAAGGTATCCTAGTTCTAGTGATTGCATATTTTGCAGGGGTGAGCGAAGCTACACTCTGGGCTATTTCCGTTTTAGCTGTTATAGGGCACTGTTTCTCCCCATATCTTAGCTTTGAAGGTGGAAAAGGAATAGCGACAGGTATGGGCGTTATGATGTTTATGCTTCCATATGAAACAATAATTGCTTTAATAGTTTGGGTAGTTGGTGCTAAAACTATTCGTATATCTTCAGTTTCATCTTTGAGTGGAGTAGCAGCACTTTTAATCAGCAGCTTTATCATTCATCCAGAGATGGCACATGCTCCTGTAGTTTTTATAGTATTCATTCTCTACTATAAACATATACCAAATATTATTCGCGTTATTCAAGGCGAAGAGAAAAGAGTAATCTAACTTGACTATCTATATAGAAGATCTAAAGTTTCAATGTATTCTAGGAATTTTAGACTTTGAACGTCTCAACGAACAAGATATAGTGATTAATATTACTATAGATTATGAATATCAAGATAACTTTATTAACTACGCTGATGTAAGTAAACTTGTGCAAAAGCATATGAAAGAGGGTGAATTTTCATTAATTGAAGATGCACTTTTATCACTTAGCAGAAAACTTAAAGAAAAATTTTCACTCATTAACAGACTTAGTTTAAAAATAACAAAACCATCCATTTTACCCGACTGTATGGTAAGTGTAAGTAATACCTACAACTTCTAATCTTAATTAGAACTTCATTTTTTTTTAAAGAAAATTGAAAAAAACTTTAAAGTAACCTAAAATTATGCTATGATTCCGTCAAAATATTAATATACGGTAGGAATACATTAATGCGCATTCTAATTATAGAAGATGAAGTAACATTGAACAAAATGCTTGCAGAGGGACTAAAAGAGTTTGGTTACCAAAGTGATGTTGTAGAGACACTAAAAGATGGCGAATACTATCTTGACATTCGTAACTACGATTTAGTACTTATGGACTGGATGCTTCCAGATGGAAATTCAGTTGATATTATAGGTGATATTAAAGCGAACACACCTAAAACAGTTGTAGTTGTACTCTCTGCAAGAGATGATAATGAGAGTGAAATCGAAGCACTTCGTGCTGGTGCTGATGACTACATCAGAAAACCATTTGATTTTGATGTTTTAATTGCTCGTCTTGAAGCTCGTTTACGTTTTGGTGGCAGTAACATCATCGAAATCGAAGACTTAACTATTAATCCAGAAGAAGAGAAAATCACTTACAAAGAGCAAGAGATAGAACTGAAAGGGAAACCTTTTGAAGTACTTACTCACTTAGCTCGTCACCGTGATCAAATTGTTTCAAAAGAACAACTTCTTGACGCTATCTGGGAAGAGCCAGAGCTTGTAACTCCAAACGTAATTGAAGTTGCAATTAATCAAATTCGTCAAAAAATGGATAAACCATTAAATATTACCACTATTGAGACTGTTCGTCGTCGTGGTTATAGATTTTGTTTTCCAAAAGAGATAAACTAGCTCCCTCTATCTCTAACTTATTATAGCCTTTTGGCTGTAATTCCCCCAATAACTTCATTATATTAAACATATTAAGTTATAATCTCATATAACTAATTATATTAAGGTAAACTCATGTTTTCTAAACGCAGTATTAGAACAAGCTTTTTAATCCAACTTATCTTTTCATCAGCATCTTTAATACTGATATTTTCATCTTTTTTATACTTTTATATTGAGAACTCTATTTATGATGAGAAGCATGATGAGCTCATTTTATATGCAAAAAACATATCAAATAACAAATCTTTAACAGATGCTGGTGAATATTTAGTACATGAAGGTTTTTTATCTTTAGATGTTGAAGTTATATATATTAAGTCATCACCTTTAGAGGTAGATTTATATCAAACCACTAAAGAGAAACAGACATTTTTAACACTTCTCTACCCTTTTAATATCAATGATGAGAGTTATCTTAAAGTCACAAAGGATATAACACCTACAAAAAGATTGCTGGCCAAAATACTCAACTACATTTTCATTATCAATATTGCAGGTTTCTTGCTTGTAATAATCTATGCTGTCGCTCTCTCAAAAATGCTTGTAGGCCCAGTGAAAACTCTCAGTTCAAGACTATCAAACATGAATGAACATCTTATGAAACCAATAGAGGTTGAGAAATTACCACAGGAGTTCGAGCCACTCGGCATAACGTTAAATCATTTGATCTCTAGAATTCAAAACTTTGTCAAATACCAAAAAGAGCTCTTTATTGGAACGGCTCATGAACTTAAAACGCCTCTTGCAGTAATAAAGCTCAAAAATCAAGTTACCCTCTTAAAAAAAAGATCTCCTGAAGAGTATATAGAAGCTCTTCAAATAACAAACAAGTCAATTGATGAGATGAACATCATTGTTTCAAATATTTTAAATATAGGTCGTCAAGAGGGTGCGCAACTAGATAAGCCAGTGCAAGTTGATATAATCGAAATTCTCAGACAAAAAGCAAACGATTTTAAACTTTTAGCTGAGAGTGAAGGCAAGCAGCTGCATATGAGCTTTGAGCCAAATGGATTTATGGCGACTATTCAAATTAGTCTTTTAAATCAGATAATCCAAAACTTTCTCCAGAATGCTCTCAAATTCACTCCTGAAGACAAATCTGTATCACTGAGAAGTTCTCAAGATAATGTTGGCTTACTTATAGAAGTCATAGATGAGGGCTGTGGTATAGATGAGAGTGTCGACCTCTTCGCTCCTTTTAAGAGACAAGGGAACAAATCTGGTGTAGGATTGGGATTATTTTTAGCAAAAAGCGCTGCTGATGCCCTTGGTGCAAATATAAAAATTGAGAATAGAAAAGATGGAATTGAGGGTACAGTTGCCTCTATTCAATTAAACTCAAAACTTTCTTGCATCTTACCTATTAAATAGCGAGAGTTTAAAATACAATAAAGGTTTATTTTGTTATAAATCGGACACTAAAATATAAACGAATATAATAGAGGGTTTATTAATGGCTTTAATAATCAATGATGAATGTATTGCATGTGATGCATGTCGTGAAGAGTGTCCTACAATTGCGATTGAAGAGGGTGACCCGATTTACTATATAGATCCAGATCGCTGTACAGAGTGTGTTGGTATTTATGATGAACCGGCATGTATATCAGTATGTCCTGTTGACTGTATTGTACCAGACAAGGATAATGTTGAATCAATTGCAGAACTTCAATTTAAACATAAACACTTAGAGATAGAAGATTAAATTTTGGCAAAACGAGTCGCAGTCATAGATATCGGTTCTAACTCCGTTAGAATGGTTATTTATGAGAGAACATCTCGTTATGCTTTTCACCTACTTCACGAAGAGAAAAGTAAAGTTAGAATCTCAGAAAATGCCTACGAACATAATGGCAACCTTCAAGTACTTCCTATGCAAAGAACCTTTGATGCATTGAGTGACTTTATCAATATCAGTAACTCCTTTAATACAAGAAAAACGCTCTGTGTTGCTACATCAGCGCTTAGGGATGCACCCAATAAAAAAGAGTTTTTAAAAAAAGTAAAAGAGAAACTCAAATTAAATATCAAGATTATAGATGGTGAAAAAGAAGCATACTTTGGCGCTATGGCTTGTGTTAATCTTCTCCCTCCTTTAAAATCTGCTCTGAGTATTGATATTGGTGGTGGCTCCACTGAATTTACTCTTATAGATGAAAAGAACATATCCAATAGTATCTCATTAAAAATTGGTACTGTTCGCTTAAAAGAGCTCTACTTTGACAAGAATGACTTAAACAGTGCTATAGGGTACATAGACTCTGAACTAGAGGCACTCAAAAATATAAATGCATCGACTCTAGTAGGTATTGGCGGTACATTTCGAGCGATATCATCTGCCATAATGAAAACGGCAGAGTATCCATTAAATAAAATCCATTCGTATGAATATTCAACAAAGAAATTTCAATCTTTCATCGCCAATGTCCTTGATGCAAATGACACTGAGCTTAAAAAACTCGGTATTAAAAATAATAGGTTTGATGTAATAAAACCAGGCGCATTGATACTCTCAAGAGTTATCAATATGATGGATATCAACAATATAATGACAAGTGGTGTTGGAGTGAGAGAAGGTGTCTATTTAGCTGACTTACTTCGTGGTTCTAAAGATAGGTTTCCAGACAACTATAACACTTCTGTAAAATATATTATAGACTCCCATGTCCAAGATAAGAGATTCTCAAACAATCTCAACTCTTTAAGTAAGAAGTTATTTGACTTAACAAAAGAGTACCTTGGATTAGATGAAAAGTACAGATATGAATTAGCTTTAGCAGCAAAACTATACCCCGCAGGTAGTAGTGTTCACTTCTATTCTCAAAATAAACATACTTACTACCTCATTCAGAGTGCTTTAGAGTATGGTTTTACGCATAAAAGCATCACTTTAATAGCAACCCTTACAAAGTATGCAAAAAATCGATTACCGGCTGCTTGTCACTTGGAAAAGTATAAAGAGTTACTACCCGAAGAAAATACAACAAATGCTTTAAGCTATCTGCTCTCACTTAGTATTGCTCTGCTAAGTCAAAGACCTAGAAATATTAACTTTGATATGAAATTTTCTGATGGTGTTTTAGAAGTCAAATCTTCAAATTCTATGTATTTGACTAAAGATGCAGTCGAAAAGCTCAACTGCAATAAGACGTTTAAAGTTAGGTTTTAGAATCTCTGTCCCATTGTAAATTCGAAACTCGAAGTTTTATCACCCGCTTCTTCTAAAAGAGGTGCAGCAAACATCAACTGAATCGGTCCAACTGGTGAAAACCACTCTAGTCCTAAACCATAACCACCACGAGAGATATTATTTGTCAGTAAATTATTTGAGTATTTATCTGAAATAACACCCCAATCCACAAAGGCAACTAAACGCATCTTTGCTTTTGGGACAAGAGGTAAACTCAACTCTACATTATTTGAGAATGTTTGTGTACCACCAATTCTTCTATACCCATCACTTGCATCAGGATCAGCAACAGTAGGAGATAAAGAATATGATTCATACCCTCTCACACTTCCTATACCACCCATATAAAACTTTTCAGCAAGTGGAATATATCCATTATCAATAACTGAGTTAAATCTAGCCTTGTATCTAAAAATAGCATCAAAACCAACATACTCTTCCAAGCCTATATACTTCCCAAAGTTTGTTCTCGATTTAAAATAGTTTGCATCTGCACCTAAACCACTTTTTTCGAAACTTTGAGATAGAGTAAACCCTTTACGAGGCAGATAGTAGTCATCTGTATCATCCCATTTTGCACTAATTGTAACGCCACTCTTGTCGTACTCTTCAAAATAGTTTGAACCTGTACTACTATAGTAAGAGGAGTCAAAATCATCTCCAAATTCATAATCATTTTTTGAGTAGCCATATCCAAGATAACCAGTTATATGACGAGAAAATCTATGCCCTACACCTAAAGAGATACCATCTGAGAGAGTAGTGTAATCGTTATACTCATATGTAGAGTGATAGATAGAGAAATTTCCACTAAAATCACTATCATTGATTCTGCTATTTGATATATTAAATGAATAGCTTTGTGTTGTCTCAGACTTCTCAACCTTTACCCCTACATTGATACCAGAGCCCCAAATATTTCTATCATTTAAGCCAAGACTGATTAGGACACCACCATAGCTCCCATAACCACCACCTATTTGTACATTTCCTGTAGGTGCCTCTTTTACTTTAACGACTAAGTCCATATTGGAGTTATCAACTCTTTTTTCTTCAATTGTATTTCCATCAAAGAAACCTAAGCGACCAAGTGAATTTCTGGAGTCTTCTAAATCTGTTAAAGAGTACATATCGCCAGGTCCTAAGTATAACTCACGACGGATAATTCTATCAAGTGTTCTTGTATTTCCTGAGATAATAACATTTCTAATTTTTACTTTCGTACCTGGGTTAATTTTAAATACAACTTCAACAGTTTTATCTGCTTTGTTCTTTTTTAAATCTGGGACAACTTGAACAAAAGCATAACTCAAGTCTGCTATCAATGTTTTAATCTTTTGAGCATCATCACGGAATGTTTTTATGTTAAATATCTCACCCTTTTTCAAAGATATCATCTCTGCAATTTTCTCTTTTGTTATTACATTCTGTGCCTGCATAATAGAAACACCACTTATAGTGTAGGGATCCCCCTCTTCTATCTGATAACTCATATCAGCAGTATAATTATCAAAGTTAACTCTTACAAAAGGCTGTTCAACTTTTGCATCTAAATACCCATTTTGCATATAATAGTCACGGATTCTAAGATTATCATACTCCATGTCACCAAGGCTCATCTTACCATCGTTCTGACCCCAAAACCAACCCATAAACTCTCTTTCTTTATTTGCTATTACTGTGTCAAACTCATCACTATCAACGCCTACAACACCACTGTAGTTTAAGTTTTCAATACTTATCTCTTCACCTTCATTTACTATAAAAGTTACTTTTATACTTCCATTTTCAAGGTACTCTTTTTGAATCTCTACAACACTATCAATTTTTCCATCTTGATTAATTGCAGCGATAATTCTTTTTTTAGCAGCTTCAAGTTTTTTCTCATTATAAAGAGAGCCTTTTTTTATCTGAATAACGGTATCTATAACATCATCTTCGCTCTCTTTCCAGCCCTTAAGTTCGACTTGAGAAATAATCGCTTTTTCTTTAAAATAAAATGTTAAATCTCCATTTTCTATTTCAACCCAAGCATCATTAAAATAGCCCTGATTAAAATATTTTTTCAAGGCATCATTAATCATTTTAGAGTCTACGTCATCACCTTTTTCAAATGTTAACATTCGGAGTGCAACAGGTTCAGACATATGCACCATTCCGTCATAGTTTATAGTTTTGATAATTTGTGCAGATAAGTGTGAGGTAAAGAGTACAAATAAAACAGATAAAAGTATTTTCATTAAAGTTCCATGTTCAAAATTAGATAAAGATTTTACCCATTATGAGGTTAATATTAAGTAAAACGAAACTTAAATTTGTGTATTTATATAGCATAAAGAAAATATATAAAAATGTTAAGAACAACCAAAACAAAACTATTTTCTGTCTAAAATAAGTTTATTAATTATTGAGACAATCTGTATAAAATAAATTATATTTTGTTTATTAATCATAATAGTATATAATAAATTTTTTATATCTATCTTATATTAGATTAGTTTAAGATTTATTAAATAAATATAGCTTTTAAAGGATTTCAAGCATGAAAAAATATGTAATTTACTTATTAGTCACTTTAACATTAAGCTTTACAGCTTGTGGAGTTAATAGCGACAGTAATGACTCTGTTACAAATTTAACTTCAGGTGCAAAAGAAGAAATATCGAATCTCAAAATTACAGATATTACTGATCACTCGTGTAAAGTAAGTTGGGAAGGAAGTGAAAGTGTAAAAACTTGGCTTTATGTTCATGAACTTAAAGCATTTGGTTCAGAACATGATGCAACAAATAATTATATATATCCCAGCTTAGGTTCTGGATATACTTTTACTGTATTTGTTAAAGGAGAAGACAGTGGGGAAATTCAGGAAACTATCTTTTCAACATTAACATCAAAAACATCAACTATATCAACACCAACACCAACACCAACAGTACAGAAATATATAAGTCCTTATTTGGAAAAAATCGATACAGTAGAGTGTAATCCAAACAACCCTGAAGTTCAATTTATTAGCAATGACTATGACTGGAGTCATATTAATGATCCAGATAAAAAAATATTTTGTGTATCTCCAGGTGATTATGTAAATGCAGGTACTGTACAACTAACCACAAGTGGAACAGAAAATGATAAAAGATATATTGTTTTAAATAATGGAAATAATTTACACCCTGCAAAACTTA
>Ga0209345_10001618_pt1 | contig 26549 bp, 35 predicted proteins | sample Cruoilmetagenom7_FD_187294 | JGI IMG/M metagenome (GOLD analysis project Ga0209345, IMG submission 187294) | Oil polluted marine microbial communities from Coal Oil Point, Santa Barbara, California, USA - Sample 7 (SPAdes) (version 2) | ecosystem: Environmental > Aquatic > Marine > Oil seeps ...
CGACTTTGTTACCGGCACCCGCCGCACGCTGCCAGTCCTTTTGGCTGCGCTGCAGGCGCTCAAGCGTCTGGTTCAGCTCTTCGTATTCGCGGTCCAGGTGATCAACCGCCTTGCCCTCCTTCTCCAGCACCTTGCGCTGTTTGGAGAGCTCGCGCTGACGATCGGTGACCTGCTTGATCTCGCTACCCACACCACGCAGGCCAGCCTGCAGAAAGCCGATCCGGTTTTTAACGGACGACTGCAGGGCGGCCCCGATGGTTATGGTTGCATCAAGTCTTTGCCGTTTAGCCACGCTTTGGTAACCCGTCCCACCACCACATGAACTTGCTGGTGGTCATGCTGCTGATTTCGGCCAGTGACCAGCCGGTATGAGAGGCCAGGGCGATCACCATGGCCCTGAGGTCGGTGCCTCTTATTCGGTAAAACCCATGAAGGCGACCTGCAGCTGCTTGTAGTCACGCAGCGGCAGACGCTTAATCGCGTCCGGAGCGACTTCGCACAGGTTGGCGATGAGGGCCACTTCTTGCTCGGCCGCGCCGCCTTTCATGGCGTCGGCGTCCAACTGATCCTGCACAGTCGGCTCACGCATGCGCAGCTTTGTGACATCAACACCATCCACGTTCACCGGCTTGCTCAGTTCAATATCGGTATAGTCCTGGTTCTTCATGCTGTGTTTCCTGTGGTGATCGGCCGGCGATTACCGACCGGTGGAATTAGATGCCGAGCGCTGCGCGGATCTCGGCCAAACGGTCGACGCCATTGACGATGCGGATCATGTTTTCCACATCGATCTCATGCACGACCTGCCCGCCATGCTCTTCCTTGTAGTAATCCAAGCGCATGGTGATCTGCAGAGATGGCTTCTGCCCTGCTGCCCAGGTACCGCGTGCCACACTGGTGACCTTGCCGCGCATCTTGTGCACTACTGGTGTCACGGTGCCATCATAAGACTCCAGTGCGCCGCGGGCGGTCAGTGGAACCGCATTGCCCTCAGCTACGCCATACAGCGCCAGCACATCGCGGTCGTATGCAATCAGAGTAAAGCTGGTTTCCAGCCCCTCCATGCCCATGTCCAGCGCCACCGGCGCATCCATGCCGCCTGCACGATAGTCTTCAGTGACCAGGGTCAGATCTGGCGGGTTGTACTCATCGAGCTGGCCGGCATAACCGCGACCGTCGACAAACAGGTTGATGTTCTTCAGTACGTCACGAGCGGCCATTAGCTGAATACCTCCTCGATGTAGTCATTCACCAGGTGTGAACGGAACGTGATGTGCTCAGCCGGGTACGGCGGCGTGAAGTCAAAGTTGAAGTACACCTTGCCCTGGGTGATGTTGGCCGGGGTGTTCAGATCCGGATCCGCCCAGCACTCACCGCCCAAGATCGCGCCCAGGCTGGTCAAGGTGCGCAGGTAGGCGTTGACGCCTTCCACCACGTCTTCGACATAGGTTTTGGTGATGTTGCGGTCAACCGCCCACAGGTGTGCACGCTGCAGAGACTCATTAATAATGTCAGCCGTGCGGCGCACCGACAGAAACGCCCACTTGGGGTCACTGGCGAGTGTTCGGTTACCCCAGAGGCGATAGCCATCCTGGCGAATGATGGTGGCCACGTTCTGTTCGTTCAACAGGTTGGCGCGGCTGTTCGCATCACCCAACTTGAAGTCCACCGGGCGTCCTGTGCCGATAATGCCGTTGATGTTCTGGTTGGATGGAGACCACCAGAAGCCCTTGTCGTTGTCGGTCTTGGCCAGCATGCCCGCTACACGGGCAGACGCCGGCTCGGTAACGATGTTGCCATCGGCATCCAGCACTTTGACCCAAGGATCAACAACGAAAACACGAGGGCTGCCGAAGTCGCCCGAGTATGCAATGGCGTCAGCGTCCACGGTGTTGGGGCCATCAGCAATGATCACCGCACGCAGGCGCTCAGCAATGCCGATGAGCTCAGAGACGACCGGGTTAGCCAGATAGGTTCCCGGTGTTCCAGGGTCTTCAGGTCGCTGATGGGTAAAGCCGGGGGCGCACAGAATGCGCGGGGCAAAGCCAACAACTGACTCGGCACCCAGCAGGGCCTGGACACCTTCAAAATCACCCGTAGTCGCATTCATGCCACCGATGACATTGGCCATGGTTTCGGTATCGTCTGCGCCCTCATCGACGCGCACGACAATAACCACAGCGCCGATCTGGTCCATAATGCCATCAAGCGCGGCTTTCAGTGTGCCGCCGCCGGTGCCATCAACGGTCGCATCCAGCTTGGCCGCTTCGGCGCGGCTGCCTGCAATCAGAACCGGGGTGTTCAGGGGAAATGCATCAGCGTCAGCGCCAGGCGCAGTGCCGACAATACCAATGACGGATGACCGCACTGTGCGGATGGGGCGTGGTCCCGCATCAATCTCCGCGACTTCCACGCCATGCAAAAAGGTTTCTGCCATGCCACTATTCCTCGTCTGGCCAGACGTTAATAATTCAGGTCAGGGTAATGGTGGCAGTGGGTGTTGGTGGTAGCCTCTGGCGTGATTTCCAACCCAACTCACTGAGAGGAGTGGCGTGTGGGTAGATAGAAATTTTACATAGCGGCCATCTGCCAAGCGGTGCAGATGAATTCGTTCCAGACGATGATGCCCCAGGTAAGCCAGAAGAAAAGCCAGGGCATGATCCAGTCGGTGAAAGCTGTGCCGTGGAATGACACTTGGTATATGCAATGGGCTTTAAACCGAATTGCTCCTGATCCGGTGATAACAGAGCCGTAGTCTAGCAAACCGTTCGACGGTGATAAGAACACATCTTTTCCATTTTCTTTAGGCATACCAGTTTTAAAATATATAACCCATGGAGCTAATGGCCCTTTTATAATTGGTGTGGCAATTTGATGGGCTAAAAAAATATCCTTGCGACTACTCATTTTTCTAATATCTTCGTATTCATCCTTAATCGAAGAAAAAAGCCATGCGTGATACTTTTCTGGAATTTCTTTTGTAATGTACTCTGTGATCGCGCTCGAAATCGCCGAAGGTGTCGCCCTGCTATACTGATAATACCGCCACGCATAATACAGATACATCACCAGAATCATCGCCTTTAGCTGCCATGCCTCCAGCGTGTGAAGTCCCAGGTTCTTCAGCAGCCCGATCTCGTTGAAATCCCCCGGCCCCATGTAAAACAGAATGATCCCGATGCAGGTGATCATCAGGTTGCGCCGCTGGCGGTAGACCTTCTCTTCCATGTGCTGTCCCTCATGTCCTGTTGAACGGGCAGAGTACCGCATTCAGATGGCGGGCTGAATACCTGCAGGCACGGGTGCGAGATACGGCGACAGCAGCAGATCCCTCGGGGTGATGCGGTGGTGGCCCGCACTGCGCAGCAGCGGATGGCCGGCGGACTCGAACGCCCAGGCGACCAGCTCGCTGCAGAACCAGCGGTCGGGCTGTTGCCAGTTGCGGCGGGTGACGATGCCCGCGATCGCGGACCAGTCGTAGGGCTTGCCGAGCTGCTCCAGGGCGGTGTCGATCACGCATCCCGGCGCATCGACGGTGAAGCGGGTGACTGTCGGGAACGACTCAGGCTCACGGATCGCCACGCCGCCATCGCCCCTGGCCCCCAATAGACGGCCGTCCGGCAGTACCAGGTCAACATGGGAATATGGCGACCAGGTAAAGCGCCGGACCAGCCAACTGGCTGGCCCGGTACCGGTGCTGAATTGCAGGGTGATCACGGCTTCATCGCGTTCAGTTGGTCGATGTACGGCTGAGCGATTGCGGCGAGGTCAGCATCGTCGGCCGCGTTATCGACCGCCACTTTGCCATCCAGGCGCAGCTTGCGGATCGTCAGCAATACCGTCTCCCAAGCGGCAGCGGTCTGCTCGATGCTGACAGCGGCCTCCTCGGCGGTGATGCCTGTGGCCGTGGCCCAATCTTGGATGGCTTGCGGCACCGAATTAGGCGGGTTGCCAGCGGCACGCCATTGCTGCGTCTGCTGCAGGGCGAGGCGGTACTCTTCCTCGATTAGCTGTCCGGCGCTTACGTATCGTGCGCGCGCATTACCGGCTGCGGTATCCACTGCACGCTTGGTGCTGGCGCGGCGTTCTGCTGCCGGAACAGGCGGCGGGTCAACAAGGATAGGGCGGCCGTTCTCGTCTGCCTGGATCTGCTTACCCTGGTTCTGACCATCCATTAGTGCGCGGTACTCTGAATCCGTAATAATTACTACGTCATCAGGCATATTCTCGCCATTAATAGACTGGTCATAGAATCCGTTTTTTGATTTAGAATAAAACATTATCTCACCTTAATATCCTATTGCTACCCAGAACATTTGCACGGTCAAAGCGCTCGAATTTGGACGTGAAATTTTAAGTGAAGTAGCCCCTGAAAATTCAACAGATGCAACAACGTCCTGGGCATTTACAGGCGAACCAGCAATTCGCGTAGCTGTTGCGAACACACCACCAACCGGAAAAGTGACCGGAAGCGTAACAGTTGCAGTTGAAACGGCGCCTACTGATACAGTCCCCCACTGAATAATCATCCCGCTTGGCAGCTTCTGCCAGCCATTGCCAGATAACGATGAGGCAAAGCTGCTATCAACTGACGGCACTATAAAACAGTTCCAGGTGGCACTTCCCAGCGCAGTGATAATAGCAGTTTCACCCAGCCCAATCTGAATACTGGCCGCTGAAGTGGCTCCCGAATCAATAACGTCAGACCCGCTGGTCTGAATGATCATATTTCCGGCGGTGCCAGTATGCTGGATTGTAAACACAGATCCCACGCGAACAGCTGCCGCTGACGGCAGCGTGTGCGTGACGCCAGCTCCACCGAGGCGGATCAGTTTTCCAGCATCAGCTGCAGAAATGGTGCCAGCGGATGAATAGCTGATAACGTCAGCCAGATTGCCCAGGCGTTCCTGCACACGCGCAGGCGTCATATAATCAGTATCATTCGCCCCAGCCAACGCTGTTGTTATATCTGCCTTTGCAAGATTCCCAGTGTGGTGCAATTCAACCCAATCATTCCACGCACCAGAAGATGCGTTTTTCTGCCTGAAAAATATATCTGGTGATCCAGTGGATCCGGCTTCAATAAAATATTGAGCTTGTGTATTTGCGTTGACGGCAGGTAGAGGAATCAAAATTCCCGCACCTACACCAGTAGGCTTTCCAGATGCCGTACTATTTAGCCAAATTGGACGGCCAGGAAGTCCGTAGTTGTCTGCTGATCCATACGTGTTATCGCTATATCCAGCAATAGATAAGTCACCAACCTTTAAAAACCTGCCGGTTTGTATATCAGAAATACTCTGCGTGACCCTGCTTTGCAGGCCAGCAGGAGTGATGGCGCGCGCATTATCAGTTCCTGCCTGCGTCTCTGCATTACTTGCAAGCGCAACCACTCCTGCTACCGTTTCACTGGCTGGCGGATTGCTGAAACTGGTATCCCCAAAGGTCAGGCTGTTGGCATCCAACGTGCCCAGCACGATATCCACTGCCAGCAGCAGCGCAGAGGCGCCTGCTTTCTGAGCGATCGGATTGACCGGGTCGGAGTAGACGGCGAACAGGGTGCCGCTGTCGGTGAACAGGCCGATCTCGTTGACGGTGTAGGCATCGCCGGTTTCGTCTTTGATGGTGACGTGGATGGTATCGGCTGAGACTACCTGCCCGGCGATGGTGGCCAGACGCTTGGTTTCGGCGGTCAGGGCAGTCTGCTCAGGTGCTGGTTCGTACTGGCCGGTGCCAAGGCCGATCTCGGCGATGGCAACCGGGCCGGTACCGGTGTTGGTGGCGTTGATCACTTCGGCACGGCCGGCGTCAGTGATAGTGATCTGCAGCGGCATGTTATGCCTCCTGTAGTGTCAATCGGGTGTAGGTAACGGGACGGGCAGCGCCCTGCAGGCCCATGCCGCCTTGGAAAGGTTTCTCGGTCAGGCGCAGGCGGGCAAACGCTGCGGTGCGGATGATGCCGCCAAGGCCCAGCCCGCCAGTCGCTGACAAGCCTGCGGTAAATGTAAAGTGGCTGCGCACGGGCTTGGTGCGGCGTACCTCTGCAATGATGTCTTCCTGGTACTCGGCCGTGGCAGGCACGCTGCCACCCAGCTTCAGGACCAGCTCGAATGTGTGCGGCGTGCCTGCAGGGTCTTTCTGCCACCACTCGCGCATGGCAAGGCCACCACCGAATGACTCAACCACATCACGCACCGACTGTGCGGTGCCTTTGCGGCGCTGGATCTCGATCGCCTGGCGAATGCGCTGCCGCTTCACGGCCTCGGGCCAGTAGTCTTTCCAGGAGTCGATGGACAGCGCCCATGCCAGCCAGGGCAGCAGATCGGCCGGGCATGTATCCGGGTTCCACAGCTTTCGCAGTGGTACCGGCAGACTGGTTGCACGATCGGTGGTGGCCTCGATCGCGCGCTCGGTGTCGGTGGCGTTAGGGGGCAGCAGGCTACTCATCAATGCCTCCGTTGGTCAGCGTGATGCCGGTGCAATAGGTGGCCTGCTGACGGTCCACCACGATATCGGCGGCCGGTGAGGTCAGGTCTACTCGTTGCACGCCCGGCTGATGCAGGGCGGCGTAGATGCCGGAGAGCATCACATCACGGCCAAGTGCATGCTGCTCGGCGGCGTAGGCCTCGGCTGCCGCCTGTGCAGCGGCCATGACTTCGGCACTGCCGGGACCGGCGTAGAAATACAGGGTCGCGGTGATTGCGTAATCGACGATTGCGGCGCTTTGTACGGTGACGTGATCAGTCAGAGGCCGGACGGACTCGGCGGACAGGGTCGCGTCCACGGCATCGAGCAGCGCCTGATCGGCGGTGCCGTCACCGGTGCGGGACAGGACGGTTACCACCACATCGCCGGGAGTCGGGCTGATTGCACTGGCATCGAGCACATCGCCATCGGCGCTGAGCGTGTGGAATATGTACGCGCCCTCCGGGCCTGCGGTGCTGTAGCCTTCCAGCGCGAGGGTGATGCGGCGGCGGTAGTCCTCGTCGGCTTCGTAGGTAGCCGGTACCGGCGGTACCGCATCTGGATCACCGGCATCGATCAGCAGGCGGGTGACGCCGAACAGGGCGCCGAGGTTGTCCAGGTCGGTGCCCAGGGCATAGGCGAGCATGTTGGCCTTGGCGGCTTCGTTCACGCGTTGGCGCAGTAGAACCTCGCGATAGGCTGCAACTTCCAGAATCTTGTAGGCAGGATCAGACTCGACCATGGCATCAAAACCAGAATCCCTGGCTTTGAGATCGGCCACCATCTCCGCAAGGATGACCTCAAAGTCCAGCTGTTCCACTACATCTGGCGGAGCCAGGCGGGAAAGGTCGACCGCTGTAAATCCACCTGCCATTAGTTCACCACGATGCCTTCCAGGGTAACCTTCTGCCCATCCGGCAGGTATTCCCCTGTTATTGTCAGTACAACGCGCCCGGGCTCAGCCGATACGGCGCGCACTTGTGTAAGCTTCAGACGGGGTTCCCAGCGGCGCAGTGCTTCGGCTGTAGCCGCATATAGCTGCAGCAGCGTGCTTCTATTGATAGGAGCATCAACCAGCTGATATAGGCGGCTGCCATACTCGCGGCGCATCACCCTGCTGCCCACCGGGGTGGTCAGGATATCGGTGATGCTCTGCCGTAGATGATCAATACCGCTGAGGCGTGCGCCAGTGTTCGCATTCATTCCGTCCATGCTGCAATGATGGACAGCTCATGCGGGCCGATCCTCTGGCGCGTTTTCCTTACTGTGCGGGTCCGGTGGTGCCGCCGCTGTCACCCGGGTGGGTGTGCTTTTTCACGCTGATGCCGTCTGCGGTCAGGTCGCCGCCAGTGATCTTGACGTTGCCCTGGATGCTGGCCGTTGTGCCGGTACCGCCACTACCCGCCATGCCTGCCTGATAGGTCAGCAGCCCCTGCACGGTAAGCTTGCCGGTGACGGTGGTCTGAGGGCTGTCGATGGTGACAAGAGTGGGTGTTTTCACTGTGACGTTGCCGACGCATTCGGCAGTCAGGTGATGGCTGCTGCTGTCGTACTGCAGGCGAGTTCCATCCTCGAACTCGATGAGATCAAGATCAGGATTGGTTGAGGGGGCATCCAGGCTGCTGGAATACAGCATGCAGATGATGGTTGCCTGCGCCAGCTCACCAGACGGTGCAACCATAACCACCTGCTGCCCCTCACGCAGTGGGCGCCAGCGTCTGAAGTTGCGGCCCATTTCCACCGGCCACGGCAGCCAGGCGCTGTTCATGCCGCCCGCTTCCACGCGGATCTTTTTGGCCGCATGATCCACAGCGCTGATCACGCCGATTTTCACCATGTTGGCCAAACGACGCTCTACTTCAGATAGACCCCAGGCGTTCACCGATCTCCTCCATCCAGACGATCATAATCCTGCTCATGGTCTACCCCGATGTCAGGATCGTGGCTATACAACACTCCATCACTTGCAGGTGCAGGCACCTCTTGCCATGCTCCAGCAGGATTCTCTGGGTCTACCGGCGCAGCAAAGACTGGCTGGCCGCTACGCAGCTGCACCTCAATCGGCTGTTTCGGGTCGTACACGTTGCCACCCAGCTGGATTTCCATCCGTGCTGGGAAGTTATTGCCATCCCAGACAGTCGCGCCCAAGTGGATGATATGCTGCCACTCAATGCGCCAGACCTCGTACTGGTCCAGCTCAGGACTGAAGTCGTCCGGCGTAATGGCCGTGACCTCAGCAGGAGAAATCGGCTGTCCAAATCGGTTGGCCTGAATGAAAACACCAATCGCGGCGGCCAGTTTGCGGATCTCGCGCTTGGCATTCGCGGTGCGGAATCCAATGATGATGCGCGCTTCAAAACGCGCCAGCATCGCCAGCTGCTCAGTACCCGGGGCATCATCCGGCGAGCCTTCCATATCAGCCAGTTCGATCAGGCACGCAGGGGAGGCCAACCGCTTTCGCTCTTCGTGATAGTCATCAACCGTGGCCAGGTCGGGGAACTGCAATGCGATCGCATCAATGATGGACTGGTGTAGTTGGTTCAGATCGATCTCGGTGTTGGCATCCATTACTTGCGCCCTACTCCGTAAATCACACGCGCTCTTAGATCGGAGGAAAAGTGCTTGAAGAAGATTGAGCCCAGGTTCTCATCAGTGAAAACCTCGTCCTCGATGTAGGTCTGCATCTGGTCGCTGACGGGCAGCGTCTCCTCATGTATCGGGAGACGTGCCTCTTTGCTGCGCTTGAAGATTGAACGTTTCCCGTTTCCCACTTTCGCAACAAAACCGCCCGGGAAGTCATGCCCTCTGAATGAGGCACCGGTGCGGGTCTTCGTTGGCGTGCCCTTAAAGGAAGAGACAGCCATATCGTTGGCACCAAACCAGATCTTCACCTCATCCAGCGTGGATGTTTTTTTCAGGCGCAGGGTTTTAAGTCGCCGGCGCAGCTCTTTTGCATTGCGTAGCCCAAGTTCTGATACCAGTCCTTTGCTGGCAATGCGTCGCAGGCTCTTGGCTGTGCGGTTGATTGCCCGTCCATATGCCATCTGAACCTGCTTTTCCGTTGCACCCAGTTCATCTTGAAGGTCGACAATCTGCTGGTAGTCGATATCCATGTACAGCATGGACTACCCCCGTGGCGCCAGATCCAACAACGCCATGCCTGTTCCATCCGGCTGCGGGCTGGTCATGATATCCATCACCATTCCATCGATGCTGATGGTGTCGCCTCGCGTCACGCCCTGGACGTCCGCTTCCTTGCAGGTAAAACGAGGCCGTCTGGTATCCATATCGTATTCGCCCAGCTCTGCATTCAGGTAGGGGTCATCATAGATACCCGTAACGGTTCGGCTGGTGGCGTCCTGCAGATCGATGACCGCCTGAACGGCAAACTCTTCGGCGTCCAGGAAATCGTCCAGATCTTCCCAGTCAGGGGCTGGCATTACTGATCAGCCTCGGAAGCCGCTTCAATCGCTGCGATCAGCTCGTCTTTCTTCATCGACTTGAAGCCTTCGATGCCGATATCACCGGCCAGCTTCTGCAGGTCCGCCACGGTCATTTCTGTCAGGTCAGCGTCAGCTGCAGATTCCACATCCCGCTCATCCGCAACAACCGCTTTACCTCGTGCCAGCAGGTTGCGGGCTTCCTTCTCGGTCACTTCAATCAGGTTGCCCGCGGTGACGATCTCGCCTTCCATCACGATGGCAGAGGTCAGTTCAAGCACGATGAGGTCGGTTTTTTTGGCCATGCTCATACTCTCTCAGTTGTCAGAAAAAAGGGCTGCGCCGGGCAGCCCTGGTGATGAGGGGTTAGGTTGCGTCACGACCCAGACAGAAGGACTCGACACGGCGCAGGATGAAGTCCACATCCTGCATGGCTACTACGCGGACACGACCCTTGGCGCTGTGGGTATAGGGGTCAACGGTCAGATCCAGGCCGCCCCACATGCCGATCAGCAGGTCAGCGAAGTTGCCGAAGAACATGTCACCATTCTGAATCTGGTTGGTGACCTGGGTGCCATAACCGTTCACCGTATTGCCCGGCTCCCAGATCGGAGAGCCATCGGTGCCGCTGAACTTCTGGGTGGTTTTGAAGTGACCGCGCATGCCGCTGTTCATCACATAGGCCATGCTGTTCACATCAGCGTTGTCCGCCGCAATCTCCGACTCCATTTTCACCACTTCGGCATAGGTCGGCAGTGCGCCTGTAGCACCAGAGGTCGCACCAGCAAAGTCCACGGCATTGATGCCGGTGGCATTGGCGATGCCCAGCGGCTGGTTGCCAGAACCGGTTCCGTAAAAACCAGCTTTGTCGATGGTCAGCGCCAGCGCGCTGGCCAGGTCGCGACGGATCAGCGCTTCAACATCCAAGCTGGACTGCATCAGCAGCTTGCGGGTGACTTCAGACAGCGCGGCGACTGTCTTCGGAGTCATCCCGATCTGATCCAGCTCCAGGCCGTCTTCAGTCGCGTCTTCGTCTTCACCGATCCAGTAACCGGTAGCACCAGCAGACTGACGCGGAATGGCGATGTTGCCGACCAGTCCACCCATGGTGGTACCCAGCTGCATCAGTACCGCACGGTTACGCAGCATCTCCACGAAGGACTGGCTCATCAGGTCGGTGCTGATGGAGTAGCCGCCGGTATCACCGGCTGCGGTACCAGTGGTGGTGGAGTTCAGCGCACGGCGCAGCACATCCGCAGGCACCAGGATGCCTTCCGGCTCCTTGCCGGCACGCTTGGCAGCGGCGCGACTGGCTTCATATTCGAAGGCAGCCGCCTCCTGAGCCCGCTTGTCAGTCGGGTTGGCCAGTGCACGCAGCGCACGGATGAAACTGAACTGACGCACTTCGTTGTCAGACATGCCGATGTCGGCACCGGTTTCGTCACCCAGCGGCTTACTGCGCTCAGCGTTCATGTGGTCCAGCAACTGACGCTGGAAGTCAGCCACGCTGGTGTTGCCTTTGACCGCATCGCGGGCCAAGTCTTCAGCACCGTACTGCTCAGCCATCTCCATGATGGAGCGGACTCGGTTGCGTTCGGTTTCGGAGCCTGTGCGCTGTGCAGCACGCTCACCGTCACCGGCCTTTTCCAAGGTTTCGAGCACCTTGGTGATGTTGCCATCTTCGTCGACCAGCGCTCGCACCAGGTTGCCCTGGGCGTCTCGCAAAATCTTTTCGTTCATATCGGCGGGTTCCTGTTTGTCCGGATTGCCAGAATTATCGTCAGTATTACCAGACCGCTGCCCCTCATCCTCTGGCGCGTTTTCCATACTTCGACCCACCCCCACGGTGGGATCAGCAGGCACGCTGACCAGACTTATTTCATAGGGCTCCCAGTCAGTGACGGTCACCAGATCTGCCATGCCGCTGCGCTCTTCGATCTCCACCCTGTGGACTCGATAGCCAACGGAAACGTGCCGGATGATCTCGTCAACTACGTCCTGGAACATTTCGCTGGCACGCGCGCTTTTGCCAAAGCGCACCACTGCACGGCCCCGCCGATCAGCGCCAATCTCTATGCTCTCAACCACTGCAACCTGGTCTTCCCAGTTGTGCATCCACAGCACAGGTGCCCCGTTTTCAAGGCGTTCTGTGCGCATGGCACCGGGTGCATGGCTCAGGACTTCAACACCGAACCAGCGCTCGACCTCAGCCTCAGAGCTGAACGCCAGTTCGACAGTGCGTTTCGCTTCATCCATGACGCGGGTGACTTCCGCAAAACGGAACACCCCGCCGTCACGGGTATTGATCTGCTCAGGCGTGATGCTGCGCTTGAAGTACGCGCCGCTAATCGCCAGCATTTTGTTCAGTGCTTGCCGGTTCATTCCCAGCGCCTCCCATCTTGATGCCCATGGCCGTGCTGATAAATTCGTCGGGGATGCCTGCTGCCTTCATCGCCTCAATATCCCGCGCCAGCTCACGCCACACGGTTTGCGGATCCCGTCCCTGGTTGCGGATGACCTGACTGGGTGAGTCGATCAGGTTCTGAACGCTGCGCTCGGCGGCATCCATATCGGCCCGTGGATCGATCCATTCCCAACGGCGCGGCTGCCAGCTGACATTGCGGTACTTATCCAGCCGTTCAGCCTTCAGAGGCTTGCCGTTTACCTTGATGCGGCCCGCCAACAGCTGACGCGGCAGCCAAGCCTCGAACACCGGCTCGATCAGTTGTTCAATGAGCCATTCCTGCAGGTCTTTCCAGTTGTCGCGCTCATCCAGCTTGCCCTGGCGGATAGAGCTGAAGTTCACACCCTCAAGGTCATTGGCCAGGTTGTTGTAAGCCACACCCCACCCACTGGCGAAGCCTCGCAGCATCGACTTGTGGAACGGCGCAAATTCGCCAGACGGGTACTGAGGATTCCACTCTCGAAAGCGCACCCCGGCCGGCAGCTCCTGAAAGCTGCCCGGGTCTGCATCCATGTAGAGCTCTTCATCCTCGTCCTGCTCAGGGCCGTAACCTTCCTCCCACTCGAAGAAGCCACCCTTGGCCGCTGACACGCGGGCATTGACCAGTGCTGCCTTCTCGAAACCTTCCAGCATCTTGGCGCGCCAAAGACCCGTGGCCATCCAGGGCAGGCCTCGCTTCTGCCCAACGATATCCGGCAGAAAACCGTGAATGATCTGCTTGGCAGGTACACGCACGTAGTGGCGACCGCCATAGGAATAATCGGCGTCGGCAGCTTCAGTGGTGGTGAAGTAGTAGGCCAGCGGTTTACCGTAGCGGTTGAACTCGATTCCGTGACGGACGAACTTGCCGCCGGTCATCTTCTCCTGGTCAAAGTCCACCGGGCAGCGCTGGGGGTCCAGCACCTGCAGGGCAAAGCCCCATTCACCCGCATCGCTGCCGGTGATGATGCGCACCATGAATTCACCATCCTTGGCCGCGCTGGTGGTACAGATCGACTGCAGCGAGCGCCAGGACAACTGGCCGGTTACATCACAGTTCTGGCGTTTTCCCCAGGCATGCCATGCCGCCTCGATGGCATCGTTTGCCAACTGGTCCAGCTTGCCGGACGGGTCTCGACTCTGCGCCTGCAGCTGCACCCCGCGCTGGCCAACGATGTTCTGGCGGCACATGCGTAGATAGGCCTTGGCATAGTCGTTATTGGCTGCCTGCTCACGACTTCGCGCCACGATCACCCGCTGGTTGCGGCGGACAATATCGTCCGCTGTCAGCGGCATGGTGCCCCAGCTTTCGGTCAGCCGATCCGACTGACCGGCGTCAAACATGCGAGCGAGGTGACGACCAAGACCAGTGAACTTGCGGCGGGCTTTTTCATCCTGCTGCACAGGGGCGGTCGCTTGTTCCTGGTTACGCTTTCCGAATCCAAACACAGATTAAAACCTCACCATGACGTTGCGGCCCAGCAGTGACTGGCCCTTGGCAGCCGCCTTGGCGCGGCGAACCTCCTCCTTGAAAGTGCTGCGCAGCTTCAGTAGGTCACCGATTGGTGTGCGCTCCAGCTCCCGGTTGTTGATCTTGTACTTCTGCTGATCCTTGGTGGCACGGCCCTGAATAACAGCCTCAATGGCATCCAGCACCTTCTCGGCGTAGATGCGGCCATCGTAGCCTTCAGGCATCGCGGCCAGATCGGGCTTGATGGTGAGCGTGCCCTGATCCACCTCATGCACATTGGCACCGTCCGACACGCGCACACTGAACCAGTAATCCCCCGGCAACCATGCGGCTGTTGTGATGGCGTCTACTTGGATCAGGTGCTGAGGATCAGAAGCGGTGGCGGTCAGGTCGATCGACTGAGGACCGCGCAGAATGACAGACAGGCTCCAGCTCGGTGCCGGATACGCCGTCAGCGTAATCGGTACATCCAGGGTAAGCCCTGCGGTAATGCTGTTCGGTAATAGATCTGACACTTAGAATCACCAGCCATTGACCCAGCCCCCTTTGCGCTTGCCGGATTTGCGAGCGCGGCTGGATTGCCTTATGCGCTTAGTCTTGCGGACTGGCTTGGCTTGATCCTCTGGCGTAGTTTCCACGGCCAGTTTGGATTTCGTCTCAACTCGATTACTGGTCAGCACATCACGCAGCTTGATGGCTGTTTCAGCCACCTGCTCTGACCAATCGTCATCAATGGCTGGATCGGTGTCATCCTCCACTACCAGCCGCTTTGCAAGCCGCGCCATGTTTGGGTTCAGGATCTTCAGGGCAGCGAGCGCGTACACACGGCAGTCAAAGGCCTCATTTCGGTCACGGGTCTTGTGCCACTCCCTGATCGGGAAGCCTTTGATGTACTTGGTGATCAGTTTCTCGGCGGTAATCTGGTGGAACCACTCGGCGTCACGCTCATCCGGAAAGTGGCAGTAACCCGGCCCCGGCGCTTTGATTGCCAGTCGCTTGGCCACGATCATCTTGGCTTCATCGGTACCGATGGTGAACAGGTCGACTGGACGCTGGCCACGGCCGGTACGCTTCCGGCTGGGTGCGCTAACGATCGGACGGCCCCAACCGCCCACGCCTTTGATGGCAAACAGACGGCGACCCGTCTTGCCCTTGGCGTATTCATAGGCTGCCTGTGTGTAACCGCTGTTGCCGCCGGTATCCAGGCAGGCGGCGCTGATCGGCAGTTGAGCGCCAGACTGGTGCATCCACGTCTTTGCCAGGTAATCGTCCAGATCATCCCAGACATCGCCCTGCAGCGGATCCCCCCATAGCACTTGGTAATCGACGGACCATGACTCATCGCCCAGACCCCATGCCACGGTCTCGACTTCCAGTCGGTCCTGCTGCATGTCCACCCCGGAGGTCAGCACCAGCCCTCCCGCCGGTACCGGGGCGCGGTATTTCTCAGCGCGCTCAATCAGCCCGGTACTGTCGACCTGATCGCCCCGCTCCTCCCACGTTTCAGCCAGACTGACGTTAACGAAGGTCTGCAGGTCGCCGGCAGCCTTCTTATCCAGGAACGACTGAACGATGTCGCCCAATCGGCGAAAGGTACTGTAAAGCTCGTTCAGGTGGTAGGAGGCGTGACCGCGGAACGGCTTGGCGGCTTTCCAGCCGGCGCCAATCTCCTCGGCGGTCCTGATCGCCGCGATGCGCTCGGCATCCGTCCAGCCTGGGGCACAGCCATTCACGCACATATAGCGCGCAGTCTCTGGCAGGTGGTTGCCCTCTTCATCCTGCTCCCACGTCACGTTCTGCCACTTGAGCGGCTGATGTTCACCGCAGTGCGGGCAGGCTACGTGAAACCGGCGCTGATCGCCCTGCTCGAAACTGGATTCGATCCAGCTTGCCCCTTTCGTGGTAGGCGTGCTGATCTCCAACAACAAGCGCTGATCACCAAAGGTGGCCGCACGCTGCCACAGCAAGCCGACCGGATGGCCCTCGTTGGTACGGTCATAGCCGTCCGTTTCGTCGCAGACGATGAACGGAGCCGACCGACCTCGCATGGTCTTCGGACTGCCCGACCAGCTGAACATCATGAAACCGCCTGGGTAGGACTTCATGCGCTGGTTGTTCACACCGTCACGGCCGCGCGGCTTGGCGATGAGCTCCTGCAGCTGGTCGTTGTTCTCCACCAGTGGGTTGAACTTGGTTTCCAGCCAAGTGGTCAGGTCGCCCTGACTGGGCTGCATCATGATCTGGCTACAGGGGTTCTGGGCAATGCGGTACGACTGGGCACACAGCGCCAGCATAGTTTTACCTACCTGAGCACCCCATTGCAGCGTGATCCGCTGGCAGCTGGGGTCCGCCGTCATATCAAGTGGCTCTCGCTGGTAGGGAGCGTTATCAAAGCGGATAAGACCGGGCACTGCGTTGCCGATCGGGATCTTGACGTTGGCTTCGGCCCAGCTGGAAGGCTTAAGGTCGGGCGGTGGCTTGAAGTGCACCTGAGCGGCACGCACCGCTTTGACCAGGCCGTTCAGGTTTCGGAACTGTAGCGCTGCCGTCACGCCGCTTCCTCTTCGATCTCGTCTTCGAAGTCACACTCGGTCAGCAGGCTGCTCGAAGACAAGGCCTCAAGCGACTGATCAATCTCGGAGATCAACACCTTCTTGATCCGGGTCTCGTCTTCTTCGCCGATGAGCCTGCCAGCAACGCGGCCGGGGATGTTGCGCATGTTCGCCTTCACTTCCGCGAACACCTTGGCCAGCCCTTTCTGGATATCCTCGACCACCGCCACTTCACTTTTAGCCTTGGCCAGATCCAGCTCGGCCTTGGCGGTCTCGGCGGCCAGCTTGCGCCGCTTCAGCTCATCCTCATCTACAAAGTCACCGCCGCCGGTGGCGTTGATGATCGCCTGCTCTTCGCGCCACTCAGCCACTGCCGTTGAATCAAACACCCACTCTTTACCGCGCCCGCCCTTCTTCACATAGGGCATGCCCTGACGCACCCAGGCCATGATGGTCTGGCGGTGCTTGCCGTAGTGATCTGCGAGTTCGGAAGTGTTCAGCTTGGCCATCTGCTCAACTCAAATGACGATGATGAAATGAATCTGGAAGTCCACGCACAAGTATAAAAATGCGCGGCCGTGTCACCCGCAAGGGTGCCCCCTGAGAAAGTACCTTGGGAAACAATGGCTTGGTTACTTGGCATCTTTCCTAACGCCTCGCTGTGCCACCACGCCTGCGATACTGTCGACCCCTTTGCCGACCTGACGCAGGCCTGCATACGCCCAGGGTAGTGTCAGCAGTAGCCCCAGCACATACACGTCAGGCTCTTCATTGGCGAACACATAGCCCAACGCAGCGAACAGACTGACCCATGACTGACCAGGGCGCGTGCGCCGAACGAACTGATCCTCGGCCCGGTCAGCATTACGGATAGTCTCCTGAGTGGTGTGGTGAGCGGCCTGCTGATCCTGCAGCTCAAGCTCCTTCATGGCCCGGATGTGCTCACGCACACTGGCCTCATTCTGGTAATACAGCTCCTTGAGCCTCACCAGCGCATCAGGATTGGTCTGTAGTTGCTGCAGGGCCTGTACTGGATCATCGGTCCCTGTTGCCCCACTCACCAATGAGATGCCGGCGGCAACCGCACCGGGCGCATTCCCGGTCAGTAGCGAGCCAACCAGTGCGGCACCGGTACCGGCGTTACCCTTTATCCAATCGCCAACGTCTGACCAGCTCATGCCGCCACCTCGGCTTCGATCTTGGCGCTCGCCATGGCCGTCTTAACCGTTCTGGTGCTCCAGCCCCGACCGAACCGCTGCCACCCTGCAAGGGCCGCATAGTGCGCCAGCCGCTCTGATGCAAAGCTCGGCAGGATATGAGCCGGATCGGCCTTGTTGGCAGCCGCTCGGGTGACCGGCCCCATGATCCCATCATCCTTCACGCGCAATGCTCGCTGCAGTAGCTGGACGGCCTGACGCACCCCCATGTTCACCGCCGTATCAAACAGGAACACAGCCACGCACGGCTGCAGTTCAGGGCAGTCAGCAGCCAGCCAGTAGTCATTGAAGTAAATGCTGCGCACCTGCTCATGAGACGGCCGGCCATTGCTCCACGCATCAGGATGAGCCCGAGCACTGATCCCCAAGTACGTTTCACCGCCCGGATCGGCGGGGTCGTTGACGTAGCCACCCTCGTGTTCCAACACCAGCGCCAGCGCAAAATCGAACAGCTCCATGATCACCCCCTATGCCCAGAAAACGCCCTGACAAACAGCTGCAGGCCCACCAGCATGCCGAAATGAACCATCTGCCAGGCCAGCAGTGTCAGAGAGTCGTGGTATTGCTCGGCATCCTTTGCGATCCAGGTGAATGCCAGAAAGAAGAAGGCCAGCCCGCAGAATATGGGCATGACCAATGGGCGTGGATCACGCCCTTCAACCTTGTGATGCAGAGCTGCAATCGCGCTAATCACCAACCAGGCGGCAGCTCCCATATTGACCAGCGTGAACAGTGAGTTGATCGACATTACCGCCTCCCTCTGAAGATCACCTCCAGCAGCGTTTCGGGTTGCTCCCGTATCCGCTTGCCGAGCGCCAGCAGGGCCATGATCAGATCCTCAGCCAGAACAGCTGAAACCCCGACGATTGCACCGCGGGTGCCATCACTCATCCCGTCCACATCGCCCAGGTACAGATTCACCATGCTGCCCACAAACAAACCGACCGTAACGCCCCGGGCAATACCCAACAGCGTCAAACGGTTCACACTGAACAGCAGGCGGACGGCAACGGCCACCAATGCAATCGCAATTGGCACTCCCCACTGTATGGCCAGACGTTCCGCTTCATTCCTCACGAGATACCCACCATGCTCTGATCCATCATGCTGGGAGTATTACTGTTGCTCGCCCCAGGTTCCTCTGGCGTCCTTTCACCCTGTCAGAACAGGTCTATTTGCTTCCAAGCAGGCCCTGCTTTACCAATGTCCCGCTGATACCCTTCCTTCGGCTCCATTGCCCACAAAATGTTGCGGACACTGCGCTCCGTCATCTGAATGGCGTCCGCTATATCGCCGATATCCATACCGTCCTCGTACATGCGCGCCACCGTCTGGTTCCGGTAATGCCTCAGCACGTTGCGACAGGTACCCAGCTGCAGGATCATGCCCCCGAAAGCAGCCACCAAGGCCTTGGCATCCTCCCAGCCCAACAGCTCAACGAGCATGTGGTCACTCGAAAGCTGCTGCGGCACATACAGCACAACCCGCCATGCTCGCTTGCCGCATCTGGGTAGCTGCCCCACCAGATACAGGGCGCGCTCTCGTCCTATGACATCAGCGATCTCTTGAACAGATTGCGGCAATGCTGCACCCACGGTGACACCTCGCCTTAATCGATTTTGCTGCCGATTGATTGTGCTGGCGCCAGCCTCGCATTGATCTGCTTAAGCTCTGCGATATCGCGCTTGGCAGAGATCAGCGCACTCGCAAGAGCGTCAGCCAGGTCGTGGTAATAGTCCTGCTCCACGTCCACCAGACCCAGCCCGCCACACTGGCCACAGGTGTACTCAGATACAGCCCCACGGATCACACCTGTACCGAGACACTGATCGCAACGTGTGCCCTTGGGCGCTTCAATCCTGAGCGGACGATTCTTGAGCTTACGCTTTTGCACGCTGCTGCCTCCTTGCTACCGACAGCGCCAGCATGGCGGCGTCTCGAGTGTCTTCGTTACTGCGCCCGGTCCAGCCGGTCAGCTTCTTGAACAGATCCGCCTTCCGTTTGGATGCCTTGGCAGTACCGCCCAGCGGTTTGACCAGTGTGTAACTGGCGCCGATCCGGTCCAACCACATCACGATCAGCTCACCACTGTGCTTCACCCGGCCAACCTTCTGGCTGATGCAGTTCATCTGAGCCTGTTCTTTCTGTCGCGAGCCCCGCTGGATGTTGCGGGCGTAGGTCGCTTTATTGGTCTGGACATTCTCAACTGCGAAGTGAGCGCCAGCCTGGTGCTGCTCTATGGTCCACTCCTGCAGGTCAAAGAAGTTCATGGTCTTGAGGTCAACCAGCTGGCCATCCTGAACAATGCCGACCCCGCTCTTCTTTGAATCTGGATCAATACCTATAATCAAACTCAAAACGGAATCCTCTCATCTTCTGGTAACCGCACAGCCAGTGCGCGTAGATAGTGAAACCGGTAACACCCCTCAGTGATCCACTGATACCCGGGCAAATCATTCACCGTGCGCACATCAATCAAGTGGTAGGCAAGCTGCTGTAGGGAATGGTCAATCCGACAGCGCTGGAGGCGATCACCTGCCGGGATCTGGATCCCATTAAACCGGCAGTCCTGTTCAAGGGCTGAAAATTCAACCCGGGCCGCGCGCCAGCAGCTGCGCCACAAGTCTCGTGCATTAATATCCATGATTCTTCCTTTTGATCCTGATCATGCGTTCCCGAATATCGTCACGGAGCGAGGCCGTTTGTCGTTTTGCCCATTTCACCTGCTGGGCCTGAGGCTGGCTCAACAACCAGCGGGCTAAGCAATCACGGCGATAGTCTTCACTGGTGTTGGACTGATTTGGGCTCATCACAATCACCAGTTGTGGTCGTCATTCATAACCCCATCCATCACCAGCGCGGAAACCGCTGCCCTTCTTTGCTGGCGCGAACCCACAACAGCGCCTGTTGCCGCCGCACCTGCTGTCATCACGCGTTGTAGCTGGCGCAGCAGCTTGTGCTCCCACTGGGCCTGAGTTGCCTGATCTCCACGGGCCTCCCAGTAGCTCCGGAATTCACCCAGAATCTCCTCCTGCTGGGCAGGCTCCAGGCGTTGCAGGCTCACACCCGCCATCCGGCAGCGCTCGGCAAACCACTCGCTGGGCACCCACTCGAAGTGCATGGCGAAGCGCTTGCCTGCGCCAGCAGTTGCAGCGGTGGCCGGTAGCGTCTCGCTGGGTTCAGGGTTGAACAGGTTGGACAGGTTGGACAGGAACGGATCCTCAGCCTCGGTGCTGGCGCTGGCTAGTCGATCAGCATGATCGGTCGCCTGCTCGTCGCTGCTGGACGCGTCAGCGTCATCAACAGGTTCAATGACAGGTTCCTTGGTAGGTTCGGTGATAGGTTTGGGTGCAACGGTTGCACCCCCATTCGGAAACGGTTGCACCCCCTCCCCGCAATCGTTGCACCCCCCTGTGTCGCCATTTGCGGGGTAGGGTGCAGTATTTGCACCCCCGTTGTTGCGGGCCTTGCGCGTGCGCACGATCTGGGGCGCATTGTGCAACATCAGCCGGTAAAGGTTGCTCGACGTTGAGCCAGACTGAGTTTTGCGGGTACGGATCTCGATAATCCCCTTCTCAGCAAACTCAGCCAGATAGTTCTGCACAGAGCGCTCCGACACACCCGCATCCAGCGCCAGCGTGGATACTGACGGATAGCAGAAGCCGTACTCATCGGCATAGTTGGCCATCATCATCAGCAGGCACTTCTTGTTGCCAGGCAGATCAACATCAACGGCGGCAGCCATCGCTTGAAAGCTCACTGCATCACCTCCGCGGCATGGCCGATCTTGCCGTTCCAGGTCTTTTTCATGGGGAGTTCTTCTTTGGTGTACAGCTTGAAAAGGCGGACAGCGCCAGCACGCAGCAGAACCGGGTAATAACGCTCCTGCTCCTCTCCAGTGTTGGGGTTTGTCCAAATAGTGGTGCGTTCGGCCAAATACGTGTCACGGGCCTTGCTGTTCACCCGCCAGCCACTGAAGCCGTCACGACGCAGCCAGCCGATCGCGGCCAAGTACTTCTGGATCTCTTGGCAGTTCACCCCGTTGAGAGTGCGCGCAAAGTCAGTAATGCGCATACCATCAGTGAAATGCGCCTGCAGGTGCTCCAGATCCTGACGAACCTGCTGATTCTCCAGCGCCAGCTGCTGGCCCCGCTCAACAGCATCAGCCCAAGCGCGGGCGGCAACGGCGGGATTGTTGAAGTCGGGCAACTGGTAAGCATTATTTACATGTTGCTGCTCGAGCTGGGGCCAACGGTCCACGATGGCGGCGCGGTACTTGATGCTGTAACCAGCCACCAGGATGTCGCACTCACGGCGCGGCAGGTTGAAGCAGTCATACTCCTGACCATTGCCAGCTTTATACACTCCTGAAAATTCAGGAGTGGCCAACCCGAGCTCAGCCAGCATCTTGCGAACATCAGCCATCACGTTGTCGTGACGCTTATCGCACAGCCTGGCAATCTCGATGCTGCTCATAGTAAGCAGCTGATTGTTGTCGATCTTCATCATCTGGTTCATAATGAAACCTCGTTTTGAGTTAACCCGGTGCGGCTCCCCAGCCATTCAGCATCGGGTTTTCTTTTGCCTGATCGAAGCGTTCCTTCGGTACGATTCGTGCGCATGGTTCCTTTGCAACTGAACAGCACCCTCATTCCCTGCCGCCCCGATACGTTTTAAAGCAGCGAGGATGCTGTTCAGTTGCCCCTCTCTGTCGCCACCGGCGAGGGGTACCGGTATTCCGTGAACCTTCATGGCTTGCAGATTGTCTTGGGCGCCGATCTGCCAGCGGCACTGCTCACCCTGGGTAAGATGTTCTGCCCGTCTTTCCGAGCTGTCCGCGACCCTACTTGTACCCGGCTCTGCCCCACTGCAGGGGCCCGATCTGTTCGGGAGGACGCCTGACTAAGCCCTGAGGCCCAAAGGAGCGCCATCGTCCTGCTGCCGAGGTTTTTCCATGTCCAGGCACTCACGGCTTATCCTGGTCGGCGCCTTCCCCCGCCGCTGGGTCGCTGCAGGCCGCTTACACGTCCGGCTGGTAAACTTTTTCCAAATGGTTAGCACTGCAATTCAGCATGGCCGCAGCAACTGGGTAACGCGCCTGCACACAGCCGGAAAACTCACGCAAGAAGAGGATGCAGTCATCAAAGTTTGCGGGCTTGCGCGGCTGCGCAGTCAGGTGGCGAACTTCCGCCAGCGCCACATCGATGGTGCACTGGTCCAGATCAATCACCGGAAGCGGTTGATCAAACACCACCTCTTCCAGCACCACGTTGTCATCGGTGCCAGCTGACGCATCAGAGCTTTCAAGATCGTCAGCATCGGCATCAGCGCCAGCCGGCGCGACTTCGATCAAGCCGTGCAGCTCCGTGTGCCCTTTGTCAGTCAGGTGGTACTGGCTTTTCTCACCCAGCCCAACGCGCAGCACCAGACCGCTCTCGGTCAGATCCATAAGCACTTTGTTGAAGTCCCCTGCCTTGTTACACGTCAGGGAGCGAGACATCGCCAGCCCAGGCGCAATGCCCGGCGCGTCAGCAATGATCTTCAAGATCTCGGTTTTGCGGGTTTCGTGCTTGTTCATTTTTCACCTGTATGGATTTACATGAGCCGGGCCGGATAAAAAAAACAGGCGCCAGCAGGAATACTGGAACCTGTCAGGCGGCGACTAATTCGGGCCAGATAACACGCCAATCGTCAGGCCGCAGCTGCTTTCTGGTAACAGCTCCGCAGGTTTCTTTTTCGAGACGCGCGGCCAGCTCAGCAGATGCTGTCTTGTTTCCGTAGGCGATCTGGCGCAAGTACCCGCGAGTGGTTTTGGTGCGCTTCACCTGTTCATCGCTTGCTGTCTTGGCCCAGTCCAGCAGTGCTTTGTTCTTCATTCGGTTTCGGTCCGTTGGTCAGACATAGCGCAAGTATTACCCTTGGGTAATCATATTTCAATACCTGCAGGACATTTACCTTTGAGTAACAACTGGTAAGACTTGGGACATGGAAACTCGAGAGATACGCCGGAAAAACCTCAAGGCATTAATGGACCACCTGTTTGGAGCAGAACGTGGGGCTCAACGCCGCATGGCAGAAACGATAGGTCGTCAGCCTGACTACATATCAAGATGCCTATCTGACCCTTCCAAAAAGGGCGCAAAGGCAATTGGTGAGGACTTGGCGCGGGAGATAGAGAATGTATTTTCCCTACAGCGCTATTCTTTGGACTCTGTCGAGTTCTCACCGAGCACTGGCGGATCTACTGGTGACAATCGAAAGGAGCAAAACAAGGACAGCAACGTGATAGCCGCAGATTTCCAGAAAGGACGCCTCAAGGAAGGCGAAATCTCCATTCCCCAGTTTGATGTACGTGCGGCAATGGGCCCCGGTCAGGTCGCGCCTGATTACGTCGAGACAATCCGGCATCTGACACTCCACCAGGGTTATTTATCCACACTAGGCGTGCGTTATACGCAGCCTGGCAATTTGGCGATCGTGACCGGTTACGGTCAAAGCATGGAAGGCACCATCAACGACGGCGATCCGGTCATTATCGACCGCGGTGTACAGACGTTCATTGGCGATGGCGTGTACCTGCTCACCTGGAATGATTTGCTCTTCATCAAACGCCTGCAGATGGTGTCGGCCACAGAAGTCGAGCTGATCAGCGACAACCCAATGCATAAAGACAGGGTTGTGAGGTTGGATGAGCTCACCATCCACGCAAAGGTGTTATTGGCCTGGAACGCCAGAAAGCTTTAGACCAACCGGCCACCGTGCAAGGAGTGCTGCCATGTCGATCCATTTACTGCCCTCCGATAAATTTGTTGGGCAGATTGCACCACCAAAGAAAACGGGGATTAGCGCTTTATTCAGAGCAAAGATTGAATTAAACGACTCACCTGAGTGCTGCTTCGTTAAACCGTTGCCAGACCTTATATACTGCCCCGTTGCACAATCTCCGGTTCCTAACCGCGAGGCAACAGCTGAAGCGATTGGATACGCGCTGGCAAAACGATCAGGCTTTGAGGTGCCCGCCGAGGCCGGCATCATCCTGCTAACGCTTGAGCAAATTCCTCAGGAACTACATGCCAAGCTTATAGAAGGCGGTGGCGAGTTACAGCAAGACTACCTGTGCTGGTTCAGTAAGGATATGGCGTATCCTAATATCATTCAGCACATCAACCTCGACGACCTCCCCTGCGATACTGTTGCTCAGGCGTTAAGGCGGGTTGTCGAGGAATTGGCACAAAAGCCCGAAACATGCAGGATTGTTGCTTTCGATGACTGGCTTGCCAACTCTGACAGAAACCTAGGCAATCTCCTTGCCGCACCTGTTAATCCCATGCTTATCGACCACGGAAGGATATTTTTCTACCCCAACTGGTCACCGGGTCAGCTTGGCTTTCCAGAGCCAGCCAATGCAAACCTGCTACTTAATGCACTGGAGTCCGTCTCGCCAGGTTGGAGTGACAAGCTTCCAAACAAAAGCGCGCGGGCAATGGCTTATGCTTCATTCATCAAAATCATGCGTGCCGATGAGTGCAAGAAGGAGCTATCAGCTTTCCTCGCTGAGTTTTTCGACCAGTCTCAAATCAATGCTATCATCCAGCTTCTGGAAAGCAGGCTAGATACTGACAACTACAACCAGAAGATAGGACTTATTGCATGAACAGCAGCCTCAGAGGGAAGCTTCGCAAGGAAGGAGGCCAGAGCCCTGTTTCAGGTCGCTGGCAGAGCATCCAGCTGTGCATCGATGAAGACACCCGCGAATTCTTCAATGTAGGTGTTGTGTTCAGCAATGAGAATGTCATCGAGGTACGCATGTTGGACGCATACGATCGCCTCAATTGCCTGTTTGATACTCGCATCGACAAAAACTCACTATCTCACACCCTTCACGACATTGAGTCAGCCATCATCGAACTGAAGGGTAATCTCCCAGATACCCTAGGCCACAATATCAAGCTTGGGGTTCCTCTATACGCAGCGGGCCGGTCTCCAGAAGAAATCGTTGATGAGTTCTTCAACCATGTTGTGACATTGGCAAAGCCCAAAAATAGCAAGGATAGTCAGCGCTTCCGTTATCGTGCCACGGGCAAGGTGAGGAGCACCGTTATGGACCTCATGCGCGAATCATTTCCGCTCGAGGCTGATAGAATTATCCAGAAAGAGCGTTACGTTCTCAGGCTTAAATCAGGTGGCAAGCTGGATCTTGATATCCCTTTGATCAACGACACGGCCTCCGGTGCCATTGTCTCAGCTTGGTACAAAGATACGCTAAAGGTGGAGAACAGTTTGCTAAGGGCTTCGGCTGATCTCAACTTGATCAGGAGCAACACCGACCGCAAACAAGCAGCTGTTTCCGTGCTGATTCCCGACACCAAAAGCGGTCTATCACAGACTGAATTCAACAAGCTGCACACAGTCACCATGAGGCAGCTGGATAGAATCCGGGCAACCGGCGTAGAAGTAATCGAGGCCATCACAACGCAAGAGCTTGCCGCTCAAACCTCAAACTGGTGGATGCAGCGCGCCAGCTAATCCAAACTGCTAGCTTTGATTATCGCGACCAAGCTTTTGATAGGCCGCGCATATCACAGCCATTAACACTACCAAGGAGACGCAATGGAACGCATCAAAAAGATCTTCGCTTATACAGCCATGGCGCTATCTATAGCCTTTGTCACCTATCTAGTTGTCGATGAAGACACACCTGCACAGCCTGTCGCAGAGCAAGCAGCGCCAGCATTCCAGCCCACACCCGAGATGCTGGCCGCAGTCGATCCCGGTGAAGGATTCAGGGAAGATGGCTGGATCTTCGAGATCGGCGAGTTCACTGAACGCGGTGTCGATGTCCGTGCGTACTGGCCGGCAGGACAGCAGGCAACGCAACCAATGGTACAAATGATGGGTGAGGCTCTTGTTGTCGATACGGTTACCAGACTCAGGAAAGCTGGCTTTGATGCAAAGGAGCGC
>Ga0209345_10001619_pt1 | contig 26549 bp, 29 predicted proteins | sample Cruoilmetagenom7_FD_187294 | JGI IMG/M metagenome (GOLD analysis project Ga0209345, IMG submission 187294) | Oil polluted marine microbial communities from Coal Oil Point, Santa Barbara, California, USA - Sample 7 (SPAdes) (version 2) | ecosystem: Environmental > Aquatic > Marine > Oil seeps ...
CTGCTCTACGAGTATTAATTAGTAAATTAAAAAAGGTTTTAGAACTTAATATAACAAATACAAAAGGTATAGGATATAAGCTTGAAACATTATGAAAAAAAATCTTTTTTTACAGCATTATTTCTCTTTTTTATCCCACTTTTTCTCCTCTCTAGTATTGTTTTATATATGTATCATGAAGAGGGAGTTAAAGATATAGAGCAAAGAATCCTTTATCAAATGAAAGAGTATACTTATGATTTTCAAGGAGATACTTTTTCTCTTGATATTGTAGAAGATGACAAGAAAAAAGAGATTTTTAAAATATATCATATTGAAGAGGGACTTTGTGCTTATTTTCAAATACCTTCAAAAGGACCTTATCTTTTAAAAGTGATTTTTGATAATTCAAAATATGAAAAACTTTATAATCAATTTATAAAAAAACTTTTTAAGTTAGCTATTATTATTTTCTTTTTATTATTTTTTCTCTCTATTGGTTTTGCATTTTATTCTTTAAGACCAATGAGACAAGCACTTCATCTTTTAGAAGATTTTCTTAAAGATTTAATCCATGACTTAAATACTCCAGCAACATCAATTTTACTGAACTCAAAATTATTAAGAAAGCGTGGAGATTTTGAGGAGATAGAGAGGATAGAACTTAGTGCTAAAGGGATTGCATCTTTATATAAAAATTTAGAATTTATGAATCCTAATGATATAGTAAATGATGAGGCAGTTGCATTGGATGAGTTAATAAATGAAAAAATAAATATTCTACAAAAAATTTATCCAAATATAAAATTTACAAAGAGTATGCCTAATACTATTATAAAAAGTAATAGAAGTGGAGTGGATCGTATTATAGACAATTTGTTAACAAATTCTTGTAAATATAATAAAAAAAATGGACAAGTACATATAGAGATAAAAAATCAAAAACTGATAATAGAAGATACAGGTGTAGGGATAAAAAATACAACAAAAGTTTTTAAACGATATTATAAAGAAAGTACAAATGGTTTGGGTATTGGTATGAATATTGTTAAACAGCTAAGTGATATTTTAAATATATCTATTGATATAAAAAGTGTTGTTGGTAAAGGGACTTGCGTAGAGCTTACTTTTAAATAATTTTTATATTAAAAGGTAAAATATTTTATTTGGTATAATAAAATATTTTACAATAACTATAAGCTATTAATCTGAAGTTGTTAATTTTTCTCTAATAATAGCTTGTGCTGTAATTCGATCTTCTTTTTCCACTTTAGAACATTCATTTTCAAGTTCATCTATTAGTTTATCTTGAACTTTGTGATTTTTAGTATTATTGATTTTGTCTACTAACATACTAATTTGTTTCACTTCTGTTGAAAACAAGCTAGTTGTTCCAATAATTGCAAAAACTGCGATGTATTTAGTTATCTTCATTATTTTTTCCTTTTTGTTTAATGTATGAAAGTATAACAAGGAAGTGTAAGTTAAGTGTTAGTTGAAAAAGTATCTATAGGTGACAAAAGAATTTGTGCAGAATTTACTTTGTATAGTAGTTGTAAAATATTTTATCAATTATGATAAAATATTTTACTAAAATTATTAAATTAGTTCTGTAAATGTATAGTATAGTATAGTTTTTAATTAGATGTTTTCAATTTTTCATCAACAATAGCTTGTGCTTTAGTAATATCTTTTTTATCTAGCATTTCAAGTTCTTTCTCTAGTGTATCCATCAAGTTCTTTTTCGCTTTTACATCACTTGTATTGTTGATTTGATCTACCAAAATACTAATTTGTTTAACTTCTGCTGCAAATAGACTTGTTACACCAATAATGGCTAAAATTGCAATATATTTACTTAAGTTCATTATCTCCTCCTTTCTTTAAGATGTATGGAAGTATAACAAGGAAGTGTAAGTTAAGTGTTAGTTTAATCAAGACGATTAATATGCATTCAGTTTTACTTAAACAAGTCATAATAAAAATTTAGATATAATCGCAAAAATATATCTACAAAAGGAATTGAGTTGAATAAAAGAGTCCTTGTAAAGTTTTCAGGTGAGGCACTTGCTGGTGATGATGGGTATGGAATTGATACTAAAATATTAGACTATATAGCAAATGAGATAAAAGAGCTTGTTGATAATAACATAGAGGTTGGTATAGTTATTGGTGGAGGTAACATTGTAAGAGGTGTTACAGCTGCTGCTGATGGTATTATTAAAAGAACTAGTGGTGATTATATGGGGATGCTTGCAACTGTTGTAAATGGTATAGCTATGCAAGAAGCATTAGAGCATATAGGGATCAGTGCAAGACTACAAACTGCAATAAAAATGGAACAAATAGCTGAGTCATTTATTGTACGAAGAGCAAAAAGACATCTTGAAAAAGGAAGAGTCGTAATCTTTAGTGCAGGAACAGGAAATCCGTTTTTCACAACAGATACTGCTGCGACTTTAAGAGCAAGTGAGATAGAAGCAACAATGTTAATTAAGGCAACTAAAGTTGATGGTGTTTATGATAAAGATCCAGCAAAATATTCAGATGCAGTAAAACTAGATAAAATTACTTATGATGAAGCGTTAAAAGATCATATCAAAGTTATGGATGACACAGCAATAGCACTTGCTAAAGATAATGGTCTTCCAATTGTAGTTGCAAATATGAATACAAAAGGTAATTTGTTTAAAATAGTAAATGGTGATTTTAGCCAATGTTCAGTAGTAAATTAAAAGGAAAAAAATGAGAATTGAAGAGATATTAGCACAAGCTTTAGAAAGAGTAAATAATGATAGATATATATTATCTGTTGCAGTTGGTCAAAGAGCAGATGAGTTAAGTAAAGGTGCAAAACCTTTAATTGATAGTAATCAAACTAAAAATATGAAATATACAGATATCGCTATTAAAGAGATTGCATCAGGTGTATTAACAATAGATAGCGTAGAGTAACACAAAATTATATAATTTGAGTTGCTTTGAATAAGTTTTTAAATAGTATAAAATATACAAAAACAATAGATGGAGCTTTAGAGTTACTTAAAATACATTTTCAAGTAACTACTGATGTTGAAAAAGCTCTTGACTTTTCAATCCAAGCACATAAAAATCAGTTTAGAAAAAGTGGCGAAGAGTATGTTGTTCACCCTATATTAGTATCTGTAATTACAGCATACTATAGTAATGATGAACACATGGTAATAGCTGCATTATTACATGATGTAGTAGAAGACACTGCTACAACTATTGATGATATACAAAGAGAATTTGGCAAAGATGTTGCCCATATTGTTGATGGTTTAACAAAAATTACAGAGATACGGGAACACGAATTAGCACCAGCAACTGACAATGCAAAACTTATAACTTCAGCACTTACTTTTAGAAAAATGTTAGTAGCTGCTATTGATGATGTTCGAGTTATGGTTGTAAAGCTTTGTGATAGACTACATAATATGCTTACTCTTGAAGCATTATCAGCAGAAAAACAAAAAAGAATATCAGAAGAAACTTTAGTTGTATATGCACCAATTGCCCATAGATTGGGTATCTCTACTATTAAAAATGTTTTAGAAGATTTAGCATTTTTTTATTTGTACCCACAAGAGTACGAAAAAATTGATATTCACATGAGAGCATATCAGCAAAAAGTACAATTAACAATCAACAATTTTTTATCTAAAACAAAAAAAGTACTAGATAAAAATGGCTTTACAGATGATATTAAAATATTTAGTAGAATTAAACACTATTATTCAATATTTTTAAAAATGCAAAGAAAAGGTGTGAGTATAGATGAGGTACTTGATCTTTATGCTATAAGAATACTAGTAAAAGAGCCAATTGATTGTTATAATATTTTAGGACTTATTCATACAAGTTTTAAACCATTAGTTTCACGATTTAAAGATTATGTATCAGTACCAAAAGAGAATGGATATCAAACTATCCATACAACAGTATTTTCAGATTCAAAAATATTTGAAGTACAAATAAGAACTTTTGATATGCACGATATTGCAGAGTATGGGGTTGCAGCACATTGGAAATATAAAAGCGGAAGAAGCAATACTACGAGTGCAAAAGGACCGAGTTTGGATTGGCTTCACTCTTTAGCCTCTAGTGATGCGAGTGTGGAAGAGTTTTATGATGATGCAAAACAAGATTTATATAGTGAAGATATTATTGTATATTCACCTAAGGGTGATATATTTATGCTTCCTCGTGGCTCTACTGCTTTTGATTTTGCTTATGCTATCCATACTGATGTTGGAAATTATGCTATGGAAGCACTAATTAATAAAGTAAATAAACCACTCTTAACACAGTTAAGAAGTGGAGATATTATTTCAATAATTACCAATAACCATATAATACCAAGATGTACTTGGCAAGATATGGTACAAACAACTAAAGCTAAAAAATCTATAAAAACTTTGTGTCATAATAGATTAAAACATATAGATGATTTAAGTAGTAAAAACATTATAAATACTATATTCTCTAGATATAAAGAGTTTATTTTAGATCAATTAGAAGATTTGAAATTAACAAATCTTAATAAAATAGTATATAACTTAGACCATTTAAAACATACAAAAAAAACAATACAAAAATATGTCCGTTCAACTGAAGGGATTTTTGCAAGATTTAAAGTACAAGGATTGAGTTTAAAAAAGATTCAATTTGATAATGTTTTAATATATTCAAATTTTAGTATAAATACAGTATCATTTGACCACTGTTGTCACCCTAAGTTTGGTGATGATATTGTTGCTTTAAAAGATCAAAAAGATGTAACTATTCATCATAAATTATGTGAAAAAGCATACAAAAAAATGAAAAAAAATAATCAAATGTTATATTGTGATTGGGTAAAAGACAAATTTTATAAATATAAAATGGTTGTAAGTTTACCAAATATTAGAGGTGAGTTAGCACGATTGTTAACTTATCTGTCAGTTGAGCATGAAGCTACAATATTACTTGTAGAATATGGCAAAGATAAATATGCTTCTAATCAATACTGTACAATAGATTTTGAGATTAAAAATGATAACAAAGAACAGGTACGAACTTTGTGTGAACAAAAAGCAAAAATTATTGAATTTTATTTAAGTTTAGATGCTTATAAATAGGGAAAAGTGAATGGAATTAAAGGTTAAAGAAGCACTAGAAGAGATTTCAAGAGGTGCTGAAGAGATTATAGATAATGAAAGATTAGAGATTCTTTTAAAAAATTATTTTGAAAAAAATGAAAATTTTTATGTAAAAGCTGGATTTGATCCAACAGCACCTGATTTACATTTAGGGCATACTGTTTTATTACAAAAACTAGCAACATTTCAAAAATATGGTGCAATTGTGCAGTTTTTAATTGGTGATTTTACAGCAAGTATTGGAGATCCAACAGGAAAAAGTGTAACAAGAAAAATATTAAGTAAAGATGATGTTTTAAAAAATGCACAAAGCTATAAAGAACAAGTGTTTAAAATTCTTGATGAGTCTAAAACTCAAGTTGTTTTTAATAGTACTTGGCTTAATGATTTAGGTGCTGCTGGTATAATACATTTAGCTTCAAATTTAACAGTTGCTAGAATGTTAGAAAGAGATGATTTTAGTAAAAGATATGCTTCAAATTCTCCAATAGCTGTAAGTGAATTTACCTATCCTTTATTACAAGGTTATGATAGTGTTCATTTGGAATCTGATGTTGAGGTAGGTGGTACCGATCAAAAATTTAACCTTCTGATGGGGAGACAACTTCAAAAAGCATACAATATCAAAAAACAACAAGTTGTTTTAATGATGCCTATATTAGAAGGTCTTGATGGTGTTCAAAAGATGTCAAAATCTCTTGGAAACTATATCGGGGTAACCGATGAGGCTAATGATATGTTTGGAAAAGTTTTAAGTATATCAGATGAACTGATGTGGAGATATTATGAACTTTTATCTTCAAAAAGCTTAAAAGAGATAGCACAATTAAAAGCTGATGTAGAAGCTAAAATTGTTCATCCTAAAAAAGCAAAAGATATGCTAGCAGTAGAGATAGTAGATAGATTTCATGGAAGTGGTGCAGGGCAAATTGCAGCAGATGAGTTTACGAAAATTTTTGCTAAAAAAGATATCCCAACAGATATGAAAGAGTACACACTAAGTAGTGGAATAGGTATTTTACAAGCATTAGTTGAGTGTGAATTAGTTCCATCAACTTCACAAGCAAGAAGAGATATTAAAGCAGGGGCTGTAAAACTTGATCAGCAAAAAGTTGATGATGATAAGATGATTTTAGAAAATAAAGAGTATATATTGCAAAAGGGTAAGAAGAATTTTGCAAAAGTTACGATAAAATAAATAATAGTTTAGTACAAAATTAGAATAAGGGTAGCGAATGAGAATAGGTAAATATGAGATTGAAAAACCAATTATACAAGGTGGAATGGGAGTTGGTATAAGTTGGGATAGATTAGCAGGTAATGTATCACTTGAGGGGGGACTAGGTGTTATTAGTGCTGTTGGTACAGGATATTATCAAGATAAAAAGTTCTCTAAAAAAAATGTACAAAATAAACCTTATTCAGAAGAAAACTTTTATTCAAAAGAGGCATTAATAGAGATATTTAAAAATGCTAGAAAAATTTGTGGAGATAAACCACTTGGAGTAAATATCCTTTATGCACAAAGTGATTATGGTAGAGTGGTACATGATGCTTGTGAAGCAGGTGCAGATATTATTATAACAGGAGCAGGAATACCTACAAATATGCCTGAGTTTACAAAAGATTATCCAGATGTTGCTCTTATACCTATTGTAAGTTCAGCCAGAGCTTTAAAATTAATCTGTAAAAAATGGAAAAGATATAATAAGTTACCAGATGCTGTTATAGTTGAAGGACCATTGAGTGGTGGACATCAAGGATTTAAATATGATGATTGTTTTAAAGAGGAATCAAAGTTAGAAAATATCGTACCTCCTGTAATAGAAGAAGCTAAAAACTGGGGTAATATGCCAATAATTGCTGCTGGTGGTGTTTGGGATAAAAAAGATATTGATAAATTTTTAGAGATGGGCTGTGCGGGTGTTCAGATGGCAACACGATTTATAGGGACATATGAGTGTGATGCAAGTGATGCTTTGAAAAATGTCCTTATAAATGCTGAAGAAAAAGATATTAAACTTTTAAAGTCACCTGTAGGACTACCAGCAAGAGGTGTTATAACAAATTTACAAAAAACTATAGAAAATGGTACGGCTCCCAAAGTAGCCTGTATTAGTAACTGTGTTGCTCCTTGTAATAGGGGAGAAGAGGCAAAAGCTGTTGGATATTGTATAGCTGATAGATTAAGTGCTGCATATATGGGAGATACTGAAACAGGATTATTTTTTACAGGTACAAATGGGTACAAAGTAAAAGAATTAATAACTGTAAAAGAATTGATGGAAAAACTTACAAACGGCGAGTGATTTGAAACAATTAATTAAACTCTTTTTAATTGTTATATTCATTTTTCAGTACTCTTTTGCTTTAAGTAAGGAGTACTATAAAGATAAATATGATACAACAAAAAGGTTGTATCTTGGTGCTATTATGTCTAATGATAGAGCCAAAGAAGTTGATTATTTAAAAAAACTTATACGCTATGCTGATAAGCTTAATCTCAATACTTTAAAATATCAAAAAGAGCTCAATAGAATCGATACTAGTACTATAATAAAAAACAAAGTACAAACAACATCTTATCTAAAACCCCCAGTTAAAAAACCAAAAGTTGTTAAATCTCAATATACAATTAAATCTGTAACACAAGATATAAATAGTATTACAATTGACTTTTATGAAGATATAGATAAATCTTTTATCGATTTTGATGAAAGAAAAGATAAAAATTATTTTTATGACGAGTTTAATATAAAAGGGAGTTTTAAAGATGCAAAACCTACAAAGCTTTTTATTAAAGGTGTAAATAAAATAACAATTTATCAATATAAAGACGATATTTTAAGAATATCATTAAGGGATAAAAGTAACCTAAAAACTATTTATATAATTGCAAAAAAGCGAATTATTATAAAAGTTTTAGATTTAAATACTAAGTCAAGAAAAAATAGTGTTCAGATGTTGCCTAATGATATGTTTTTCCCTTCTGCAAAAACAATAGTAATTGATGCAGGACATGGTGGAAAAGATGCAGGAGCTGTAGGACCTGGTAGAAACTATGAAAAAAATATTGTTCTAGCAGTTGCAAAATACCTTAAAAAAGAGCTAAATAAAATGGGCTTTAAAGTATATCTTACAAGGTCTAGAGATAAATTTGTAGAACTTAATGATAGAACACATTTTGCCAATGTAAAAAATGCAGATATATTCATCTCCTTACATGCGAATGCTGTACCGAAGTCAAAAGCTAAATATGTACATGGAGTAGAAACTTACTTTTTAAGTCCAGCAAGAAGTGCTAGAGCAAAAAGGGTTGCAGCTTTAGAGAATAAAGGTGATATGGATAAGATGAGTTGGGGGAGTAAAAATTCACTTTTAACAATACTTAATCAATCAAAAATCACCGCTTCAAATAAGATTGCAATAGATATACAAAGAAATATGCTCTATAAACTAAGAGCTATTTATGGGAAGAGTGTTATTAAAGATGGTGGAGTGAGAGAGGGTCCATTTTGGGTACTTGTTGGAGCTCAAATGCCATCAATTTTAATTGAAGTTGGATATATCTCTCATCCAAAAGAGGGAAGAAGAATTAAAACGACAAAATATCAAAAAAATATAGCAGTTGGTATTGCTGAGGGTGTAAAGAGCTATTTTATAAAAAACTAGTCTATAGTTACTGTTACTTCATCAATTTGATGTTCTAAAAGGTTGTCTTTTGCATAGTCTAGATGTAAGTTATTATCAAGAAAGAATTTTACCAAATCTTTATCTAATTCACCATCTTTTACCATAAATGAGAGTATTCTAATAGATTGATTTAAAGTGTTTGGTTCTTTGTAAGGTCTATCAGAGGCTGTGAGTGCCTCAAATATATCAGCAACAGCAATAATTCTTGCTTCAAAACTTATTTCATCCCCTTTTAAACCAAAAGGATATCCTCCTCCACCTATTTTTTCATGATGACCACCTGCAATAGTGGGAACATTTTTAAGCTTTTTTGGAAAGGGGAGAGAGTTTAAAATATCAATACTAAGTTTCGCATGATTATTAATAACAAATCGTTCCTCTTGTGTTAGAGTACCTTTTTTAATTGTGAGATTATATACTTCATTTTCTGTAAGTAGGTTTTGTTTTTTATGGTGCATAATAATCTGTTTTTTTGCTATATTATGGACTCTTTTTATTTTTTCTTCATCCATAAACTCACTACCCTTATTCATCTCTTTAATAAATTTAAAATCATTATTTAAAGTAGTTATCTCATTTTTATACACACTTTTTAGGTGGTCTATTTTTTCGTCATTAGGTTCATGGTTTATTTTACGCAAAAGCTCAATCTCTTTTTCCCTTTTAAGTAACTCAAACTTTACCTCTATAGTTTCAATTCTATCGTAAATGGTTTCAAGTTTTGTTGCTTTATCAACTACATGATCTGGTGTTGTGATTTTACCAACATCATGCATCCATGCAGCTACATCAATCTCTTTTAACTGGTCTTTATCAAAATACTTATCTTTATAAATACCATCTTTATCTTCATTTATAGCATTTGCTATAGCTAAAGAAATTTCTGACACTCTATTGATATGTCCTTGAGTATATTTAGATTTTTCACCAATTGCTGTAGCAATTGCTTGAATAAATGAGTCTAAAAGATTTTCTAAATCTTGTACAAGTTTTTGTTGTGTTATTGACATAGCTGCTTGTGAAGACATAGAAAGAATTAAATCTTCATCATCTTTTGTAAATGCAACACTTTTTTCATTTTTATCTTGTTTATTAATAAGTTGCACAACTCCAATGATATCATTTTCATAGTTTTTCATAGGAACAACAAGCATTGATTTTGTTCTGTATCCAGTTGCTATATCAAAAGCTCTTGGACCTTCAAAGTTAAACTCTTTTGATTTGTATACATCTTCTACATTTATAAGTTTATCATTTAAAGCACAATTTACAGATATGTTTATATCATTTTGTGTTCCATCATCTTTATATAAAGGAAGATTTGGCCAGGGTATTGTCCCCTCTGCACTTGAAAGGCTAATATCTAATGAATCAGTTTGAACTGCAGTAAATTTTAAAGATTTATCATCATCACACACAAGATAAAAAGTACCAGCATCTGCATTTGTTATTTTTTTTGCTGCAGTAAGTATTTTTTGCATTATTATATGTAAGTTTTTCTCTGTTGATAGAAGATATCCTATCTCATTTAAAAGGTGTATGTAGTTATTTTCTTTAGTGTCCATTTTATTATTATACCTAAACAATTAAAATATTATCCTTTTGTGGTATGTACAAATACTCCATTAAAATTTTCAGGAGGCTCTTCTATATAGTGTTTACATCTTTGGATATAGATTTGATAAATATTTTTATTTGTTTTGTCTTTCCATGATTCTAACTCTTTAAATATAGTTAATGCTTGAGAAAAATTCGCCTCTTTGTATAAATTAATTGCATTGTGGTATCTTTCTAACTCTTCAAAAAGTCTTTTTTTAGTTACATTATAAAGTTTATGTAGAGACTCATCTCTATTGTAGTCATGTATCTGCCATATCTCTATAGGTTCTTTTTTCCCTTTTACAGTTACAAGGTCTAAGAATCTAAATATATACTTTTCATTATTGATTTTTTCTTTTGTAAAGTTTGAAATATTACATTTAGAATTATAAAATTTACAAAGAGATTCAAGTCTAGCTCCTAAGTTAATTGGATCTCCAATAACGGTATAGTCACTTCTTTGAGAACTTCCCATCTCCCCCGCTATTACCACACCAGAGTTTAAACCAATCCCAATATCAACTACTGGAACACCATTTTCTTTTGACATTTTTACTACATCTGCAAATCGTTCATCTTTTTCAAATTTTTTATTTAATTCATCTAGCATATGAAGTTGTTCCATCGTTGCTATAACTGCACGCTCTGCATGATCTGGAACATTCCCTGGGGCATTCCAATACGCCATAATAGCATCACCAATAAATTTATCAACTGTACCGTGCTGATTGATAATAATATCAGTCATAGGATCCATATATTCATTCATAAATTCAATCAAAACTTTTGCATTTGGCATTGATTCTGAAATATTTGTAAAACCTCTTACATCACTAAAAAACACTGTAACCTCTTTTTCCATAGCAGAAAAAGAGGTGTCATCTGGGTTTGCAAGAAGAGATTCCATAACCTCTTTAGAAACTTTTGAAGCAAACTTATTTTTAATTGCTTTAGTTTGTTTTTGTTCAAGAAAATAATTTAGTGTTATAGCACTTATGCTTGAAATAATAATAGTTAAAATTGGAAATAGAATATTTAAAATTAAACCATAAGTAAATAAAGATAGAAAGATTAAGTAAATATCTAAAACGGCTACAAGGGTAATAATTGTTAATGCAACATACAAAGGGGAATAAGCAACTAACATAATGATGATAAAACTTAAAATAAAAATATGTAATATATTTAAACCATCTACCCATGAGGGTTTAGAGATAAAGTTTTTTGTTAAGATGTTATCTATGATATTTGCATGCACTTCAACACCTGGATATACAGATTCAAAAGGTGTAGCTCGTAAATCTAAAAGTCCAGCAGCACTAGTACCAACTATGGCAATTTTTCCCTCAATATCTTTTTTGTCAAAATTATTATTGAGTATATCAACTGCAGAGATATATTGAAAGCTTTTTGCACCACCTCTAAAGTTTACTATTGATCTACCATATCTATCAGTTGGAATCATAAAATCACCCAATTGAATATTTTCTACACCATTTTCATCATAGTTAATAAAAACTTTTTTAATATCTGAGATTACTCTAATAATCTCTAAGGCAAGTGATGGATATATTTGTTCATTATATTTAATAATTAAAGGGACACTTCTTACAACACCAGATTCATCAGGAACATTGTTAAAAAATCCACTAGAGTAAGAACTTTGTTGAATAATAGGTAAATTTAAGATGGTTCCAAAAGCATTAATTACTAAACCTTTATTGTTATCAGTAAGATTTTTTTCAATAAAAATAGCTGGGATATCAGGAGTTCTTTGTTCTGCAAAATCATCTTTGGATAGCTGAAATTGGTATCCTAAAATAGTAGGTGTTTGTGAGATTATAGAGGCAAAATATTCATCATTGTCTGGTATTTCTTGTGTTGTTTGTATATTATATTTTTTTATTATTTTTGTAGGGTTAGTTCTATCTTCTTCTGCAAAAACAATATCAAATCCAACAAGTCCAACACCAGCATTGGTAAGATTTATTAAGAGTTCAGAGACAGTATCTCTACTCCAAGGCCACTGACCAACTTCTTTTAGTGACCTATTATCTAAATCAATAATAACTATATTTTTACTATCTTCCACTTCTCCTCTTAGGATAAACATATAATCTCTTAGTCTATTATCAAAAGAATTAAGTGTTTTTGGAATATAGGAATAAAAAAATAAGATAGCCATAAATACTGTTATTGCTAATAAAAAGTAGTAAAAAAACTTTTTAAGATGTTTATTCATAAATCAATACTTAATACAATCATTTGTTTTTAAAATTGTACCACCATTAAGGAGAAAGTCAAGTTGTTCTACCTCTTTTTTTATCTCTTCTTGATAAAATGGTTTTATGTGGCATAGGTGTAATACGATATCTTTTCTTTTAAGTTGTGTTAACTCTTCATGTAGAAGCTCTGGAGTTAAGTGTTTACTATCATGTGCGAGTTTTCCCATTCTTGATGGAAAAGATACATCTATTATTACTGTTGATATTGTTGTATCATTATTAACATAGTCCCAAATATTACTGCAACAATAAGTATCTGAAGTAAATAGGAGAGAACGCTTATTATTTTTAATTATGTATCCATTACTTGAGTTTGTATGATTGTTCTGAATAGCAGTTATCTCTATATTATCAATAATAAAAGGGGCATTGAGTTCAATAGGAATAAGTTCTATTGCAAATTCATCTGAACCTATGAGTTGTATTGTAGTAAAATCTGGCCAAACTTCCCAGTTTAAAAGGTGTTTTTTTATGATATTTAAGTTTTCTTCTCTTCCATATACTTTAATTGGTTTTTTTCTTAGCTCAAAAGTATTATCAATAAGAAATGCTATATCAACAATATGATCAAGATGTGCATGGGTTATAAGGATGTGATCTATATTTGTAGGGCTTTCATGTGCTTCATTTACAAGGTTACCTGCATCAATGACTATGTTTTTTGAAATTTGTAAAGAGGTTAAGTGTGTATTATGTGATTTTCCACCATTAGCACCAAGTACCTTTATAAATCTATTTTCATCATTGGAAAATGATAAATCACTCATCTCTTACCCCTTTTGTAAATATTTTATAACATCCTGTATTAGACTATTTTGTTTTTTCTTTATATTTGGTAAGGTATTAATATTAAAAAATTTAACATCATTATTTTCCCATGAAAGATATTTTTTGTGTAATATATCATCGTTGAAATATTTTTCAATACTATGAATATTATTATAATTAACGAGATAAGTACCTATATCTTTTTCACTATTTTTTTGTTCAAAATATTTTTCAAGATATCTTTTTTCAATGTTTATTGAAGACTCTTCTCTAAACTCTCTTATCGCAGTTTGGAAATCAGATTCCCCTTTTTCTTGAACACCTTTTAAAAATCCCCAACGGTTTTTACTGGTTATTGATTTACAAAGTAAGATTTTAATGCTATTTTTCTCAACTTTATACAAACAGATACCATAAGCTTTTATTTTCATTTATATGACTTTTTTATTATAAATATAATAGGTTATAACAAATAAGATAACCAATGGCATTATTATAGCAAATTCACCTAAAACTATTCCTCCATATGCAAGCTTTTGAAGTAAAAATAACACTCCCCAAGTTATCAGTGTAGTAAAAATTGTTACAGAGGTAAAAGCAGCAGTATTGAAAAATCTACTACTAGGATTTGTAAATAAAAATATTATTACAATCAAAGGTATAACAAAAAAAGGCATAAAGATTTGAGAATAAAGTATAGTTTTTATCTTATTTGTATTAAAGTCTTGATTCTCAAGTAGTAGTATGGTTCTTACTGCATCTATAATGGAAAATTGTGTTTCTCCTTTATATACATTGTTTATAATTTTTGGTTCAAAACCTTCTAGTGTGTATAAAAACTTTTCATTAGTTGTAGTTATTTTTGATTGACTCCAGTTAATAACTTCTGGTTTTTTTGTAATTTTTGTATCTATTACATACCATCTATTATTTTGAAAGTATGCTTTTTTTGCTACTATGATTTCAACAATATCATGGTTTTTAGTTTTAAAAATATGGATATCTTCAGCCTTTTTTTCTAAAGGATAGAGCTTTTTAAAGTAGATAAAATAGTCATTATATTTTAAAAAGATATTTGATTTTTCATTCACAAAATAACTATTATCTAAAATTTTGTTTTTATTTTCAACTGAGTATGCAAGGGGGGTTGCTTGTAAGACTATTAAAATAAAAGTGATAAATATAGAGATAGCAATAATTGGTCGTAATATATCAGCTTTGGATATACTTAAAGAATAAAAACTTACTAGTTCATTATTTTTTATAAGTACTGTTATAGTTACAATCCATCCAAATACTAAAGATAAAGGCAGTGTAATAGTAAAAGTAAAAAATGCATTGTACATCACATACAATAATTGTAAGTTTGCAGAGTTTGGTAAGTCAGAGAGATTTTGTAAAAGATCAATCCCCACAAAGAAAAATTCTAAAGAGATTAAAATAATAAAAAAGTATTTTAAATATTTTAGTAAAAGATATTTAGTAATTATTTTCATATATCAGCTTTTATTGTGTATTTTGATTTAACCTCTTCAAGTGATAGTGTCTTTAGAGACTCTATTGCTTTAATAGTATGAGATATTATATCCTCTAATGCTTTTAGTTCCTCTTTTGTGAAATTTGACAATACATAATTTGCTACATCATTTTTTTCTACGGGTTTTCCTATACCAATTCTTACTCTTAAATAATCTTTGCCTATATGTGAATCAATTGAACGAAGTCCATTATGTCCACCATGTCCACCACCTAATTTAAACTTCACTGTACCAAATGGTAAATCTAAATCATCGTGTACTATTATAACATTGCTATTTTCAATATTATAATACTCTACGATATTTATAATTGAACTTCCACTGTCATTCATGTATGTTAAAGGTTTTGCATAGATATTTGTAAGGTTTTTTTTCACTTCTGCTTTGAAGTTTTGATTTGTGATATTTGTAGTTTGTAGATTTTTGGTTATCTCATCGATAACCAAAAAACCTATATTGTGTCGGTTGAGTTTATATTTATCACCTGGATTACCAAGTCCAGCGATTAGATACATAACAATCTAAACTTTTAGATTATTTAGCTTTAATTACACCAACAACTGGTACTCTTGGGTCTAAGAAACACTCAACACCATCTGGTAATTTAATATCTCTTACAAGGTAGTTGTCACCTGTATCTAAATCTGTTACATCAAATCTGAACTCTTGTGGTAAGTTTTCAATTGTACATTTAACTGCAACTCTATTTCTGTGGTATGCTAAAAGACCTTTATTTTTAAGACCTTTTGGAGTTCCGTCTGCTTTTACAGGCACTGTATAAGTAGCTCTTACACCTGGTTGTGCAACCATTAAGTCAACATGTAAAAGTGTTGAAGTAACTGGGTGTTTTTGGTACTCTTGTACAACAACTTTATAAGTTGTTCCTGCAACATCTACATCAAATGCAACTGTTTCTTTATTTTTTAAAAATCTGATATAGTCATTTAATTTGAATGCAGCATTTACGTTTTCCATACCTTTTCCGTAAATGTTGGCAATTAGATAACCATCTCGTCTTAACTGTTTTGTTGGTTGTTTTGCGATACTATCTCTAAGTATACCTTGTAACATTTTGTTTCCTTGTTTTAAATTGAACGCGAATTTTATCTAAATATAATTTAAGTTTAGATTAAACTAATATCTATTTTCGTAATCTTTTAACAAAATCATTTTGTAAAATTTTATTTGGATCTTCTTTATCTGCAAAATCCCAAAAGTCATCCCATTTTGGATAAGCTTTTTTAAAATCTTCTTGAGTTATTCGAAATTGTTTTCCCCAATGTGGTCGACCATTGTATTTTAGAAGTATCTCATCTATTGTAGTGAAATATTCTAAATACTTTGGTTTTTTCCCATAAGGAAAATGTATTTTTGTCCCTATCCAACAACTGTTAGTATCTCCTGCAGGACTTAACCAGTAACTGTCTTTTTGTACAAATCGTACCTCAATAGGGTTATCTACATAGATGTTTTTCTCTTTAATAGTATCTATAACTTCACGAAAAACTTTAAAAGTATCTTTGATATCAAAAGCGTATTCTACTACATCTTGTTTGAGTAGGTGTGGTAAGAAAAATCCCCAGTATGATTTCCATATGGATTTGTTCTCTTTTGGAATAAGAATTTTTGACATAAGTTTATTGATCGTAAGTACTAAACTTCTTTTAAAAGAGGCAAAAAAGAGTAAAAACTCATGAAACAGATTATTGATTAATACACCATATACAAAATATGTCATAAACTTTTTAAAATTACTTGATTCTTCTTGGTTTGTTCTATTGCCAAGCCAAACCATAAAATGATCCGTATGGGGAACCCAAATAAATTTAAAATGCTCATTGTTGTTTAGAAGTTGATCAAAATTTTTCTCAATCTCTTCTAAACTCATCTTTTTCTCAACTACCTCAAGGTTAAAAGATGGTTCACACTGTAAAGTGATTTTAGTAATAACTCCTAAAACTCCTAGTCCAACTGCATAGATATCAAACTCTTCATCGTCAGAGTGAACTACTTTTTTCTCCCCAGTTGGAGTGATAAGTTCAAAAGTTTTTACAAAAGAGCTAAATATCTTATAGTTAATACCACTTCCATGATAACCGGTACTACAGCTTCCAGCAACACAATCAAAGATATTTGTACCTAAGTTTGAGATAGCTAGATTATATCTTTTGAGTTGTTTTATTAAATCAGGCATCATCATACCCGCTTCAAAGGTAGCGGTATGATTCCCTTTATCCACATCTAAAAGCTTATTGAACTTTTCTAAGCTTACTAAAAATCCATACTCCCCAGGGCAAAATATATCATTGTAACTATCTGCCCCACCTACAATTTTAAGTGGAGTTTGATATTTGTTACAATACTTTACTAGGTGGATAATCTCTTTTTCTGTTTTTAGATAGAAGATATCTCTTGGTTTTGATTCATAGGTTTTTGCCCAGTTTTGTGTTATTTTTCTATTAATTCTCATAGATAAAAGTGTACACTTTTTTTAATAACATTGAAGTAAACTAGATTATTGTATAATCATTGAAATCAAATAAGAAAGAATATTCAGTGTCAACACTTTTAGCTATAACATCAATTTATCTTTTTATCTTCATAGGATTTATGGCTAAAAAAGTATTTCAAGATGATATTCATGAAAAGACATTGATACTTATCTCTTTGTATTTTTTACAACCTATGTTAACTTTTTGGGGACTTACACGAGCACCAATTGATTTTAATCTTGTAGTAACTCCATTTTTATACTTTATTATTGTTACCATTGTTTTAGTCATATTAATTTTCGTAGGCAAATATCTTTTTGATGATCAAAAAGAGAGATCGATATTTATAGCAACTTCTCTTATAGGAAATACAGGAAATCTTGGTATTCCTCTTGGAATTGCTCTTTTTGGGGAGAGTAGTGTTCCCTATACTAGTATTATCAATATTGCAAATATATTTTTTATATACACAGTTGGAATCTATTTTTTTGCAAAAAGTTCTTTTAATTTTAAAGAATCAATTCTTCAAATGGTAAAGATACCTATTATTTGGTTTGCACTTTTTGCATTGTATTTTAACTATAGAGGATTTCAGATTCATCCTCAACTTGAACTTGTATTACAAATGGGAGCATATGCTACTATTGTGATACAGCTTATTATATTTGGTGTCTATTTAGCAAAAACAAAAATAGCTTCACACAATTATAAACTGAGCTTTAGTACAAGTTTTGTAAAACTTATATTCCTACCAATCGTTGGTATTGTAGTTGTATTTTTATCACCATTACCAAATGATATTGGTGCAATTTTGATAATCTCATTACTTGTTCCACTTGCAGTTAATAATGTAAACATTGCTGCACTATATGATTGTAAACCTTATGATGTGACAGCAATTGTATTTTTAAGTACGGTGTTGTTTTTGGTTTTGATATATTTTGATTTGAGGGTTATTGATTTTATTTTTTAAAGTTTTTTCTTGTTTCGGCTATCCAAAATTGGAACAAAAACTGTTAAACTAACAATACCAAACGAAGGTATACTAACTTGTAATATAACACCATCAAAAAAACTAACTAGAGTTATTGCTGATTGTTTACTATTGTTTTTTTGATAAATCGAATAATTTATAGTGCTAATATTGGTTTTATTTTTCACTCCCAAAAACTAGCTTTAATCCAACAGCAGCAAAAATAGTTCCAACTACTCTATCAATATATTTTTTAAAATTTAAATATTTATTTACGATAGGTTTACTTGAAAACATAAAAGCATATCCTACAAAAACTAATATACCAAAAGGGAGACATACAATAATTAGCAAAAATATAGAGCTATTTTGATTATTATTTGGCAGAGCAATTGCAATAATTGCAATCCATACAGCAATAGCCTTTGGATTTAATAGGTGTATTAATAATCCAGATATAAAATAGTTAATATTTGAATTGTCTTTTAATGAAAAATCAGTTTTTTTACTATTTACATCAAATGAGAACTTAAAAGATTTGTACGCTAAATATAAGAAGTAAAGTCCACCCAAAATCTTTAATAGATAAAGAAAATTTGCATACGCTTCTAAAATAGGTTTTAATCCAACTGTTACTAAAACTCCCCAAAAAAAGGAACCGACAGTTATCCCTAAAGCTAAAATAACTCCCGCTTTTCTTCCATAGTAAATAGAAGTATGAGCTATTACTAAATTACTAGGTCCAGGGCTTGCAATTCCTAAAATATAAACTATTAAAGCTAAAAAAAAACTAGAAAAGATATCCATAATAAAATCCTTAAAACTAAAATTTTAAGATAATAAGTTTTTTGTGAAAGAAAATGAGGACAAGAGAAAAAGTAATACACTAGTATAAGCTATATTACTTTTTTCGGAAGCATTAAAAGATACATCAAGTATCTTTTAAATAGCTTTCTCAGAGGCTATAGTTCATACATCTAGTATAAACTATATCGCCTCTTCATCCTCTTCACCAGTTCTAATTCTGATAATTTTTTCAACAGATGAAACAAAAATCTTACCATCACCAATTTTTCCAGTTTTTGCAGCTTCTGCAATGATTTTTACTACATTGTCTACATCTTCACTATTTACTATTAAATCAAGTTTGATTTTTGGTAAAAAATCTACAACATACTCAGCACCTCTGTAAAGTTCACTGTGACCTTGTTGTCTTCCATAACCTTTTACATCACTTACTGTCATACCAGTAATTCCTGCACCTGTTAAAGCTTCTTTAACATCTTCTAATTTAAATGGTTTTATAACTGCTTCTATTCTTTTCATTTGATTCCTTCGTATTGTTTAATTTAATTAAAAAGCTCTTTTAAATTCTGGGTAAGCTTCAACACCACACTCATTTACATCTAACCCCTCAAGTTCCTCATCATGAGCAACTTTTAGAGGGATGATTTTGTTTATAATGAATAATACAATATAACTACTTACAAAAGCAAAAATTGCAATAGTTATAACTCCTTTTAATTGTCCAAAAAATGTAATACCCTCAGCTGGGTTACTAGCAAATATACCAACAGCTAAAGTTCCCCATATACCATTTACAAGATGAACAGATAAAGCACCAACTGGATCATCAAGTCTTAATTTATCAAAAAATGGAACAGCCGCTACAACTAAAAGACCACCAATTCCACCTATTAAGATAGGTTGATATATATTGTATAAATCAGGACCTGCAGTTATTGCTACAAGTCCACCTAAAGCTCCATTTAGTACCATAGTAATATCAAGTTTTTTATAAATAAAATACATAATAAGTCCAGATACTATTGCTCCACTTAAACCTGCTGTATTTGTGTTTAAAATTGTAAGAGCAACAGCATTAGCACTCTCTTTTGAAGCGATACTTCCTACACTTCCACCATTAAATCCAAACCAACCAATCCAAAGTAAAAATGCTCCAAGTGTAACAAGTGGGATGTTTGAAGCAGGTATTACTCTAACTCCTCCATCTTTTGGATATCTACCATGTCTAGCACCTATAATCATAATCGCAGCCAATAAAGCCCAACCACCAGTAGAGTGAATAACACTACTACCAGCTAAATCATACATAGTTAAATCAAACACAGTTCCCTCAAGCATATCAGAACCCCATGACCAGTTTACTACAAGAGGATAGATTACAGAAGACATAATAATTGCAAAAATTCCAAGAGGGATAACTTTTGCTCGTTCACTCACACCTCCACTCATAATATTGATAACTTTACCAACAAAAGCCATTTGAAACAAAAAAGCTGCCCACATACTCATACTATCACTTCCAAAATCACCAAAAGCAATAGAGTAACCAATAAGTAAAAAAGCCATAGAAGCTACAGCATAAATCATTGTATTCATCATCAAAACAGATGTAACATTTTTAGTTCTTACTATTCCCGCTTCAAGCATAGCAAAGCCAGGAACCATAAATATTATCAATACAAACGCAAATAGTGCGAAAAATGTATCAATAACATAAGATATTTCGGGTGTCATTTTAAAATCCTTAGAAAAAAGTATACAATTATAGCATAAATACTTTTTCCTAAAATGGAATAATTGTATATAAAATATACAATTAGAGTATCATTGGAAGTTCTAATTTGATAGAGTTATGGTCAAAAAATACATTTGCATTTGATTTAAGTGCTTTCGTTTCAAGGTTTTTTTCATTACTTTTATCAAAAGAGAGATTTTCTTCAGAGATAAATTCTAATGCTACAATTTTACATTTCTTTTGATTTATGATCTCATATTCACCAGTTTTAATATAAACTTGTAGTGAGATGTTTTGTTTCTCTTTAAAGGTTGAAAAACATTCATTTAAACATAATAAAAAATCATTAATATTTATTTTAATTTCAGGTATAGAGATATCATACAGCTCATTTATATTGAGTTTTGAATGTAATAGGGTACTATTTTTTGATAAATCTATTAAACTAAAAATATTTACTAGTTTAAGTTTATCATCTTTTATAGTATGGGTGGTGTTTGATACTACTTTATAAAGTCGAAGTGCTATCTCATCATCATTTGCATACCCTACAAGTATGGCGTAATATGATTGCTTGTTGTATTTTAACGATATATATTTATGGTTAAAACCAAAATTTAAACTAGCATTTGAAACAGCTAATTGAAATAGCTCTTTAATACTTACAAAGTTGAGTAAAAATTCTGCTTCTTTATTATAGCTTTTAACCTTTCCGCTCGAGTCAAATAGTAAATATGGATTAAGGTCATGTTCTATAAGTTGTTCATAAAAATCTTTCATTAATACTCCTAATCTTCTAACTGAGTAGAATACTGATCTATCTTTTTTCGTAAAGTAATTCTATTTATTTGTAGTTTATTTGCCATTTGTAATTGAGACTTATACTCTTTTTTAGCAGCTTTTAAAAGAGGGATTTCAAAACATTCTAATAAATCTTTATAGCTATATTCTTTTTTTAGTTTATTCAAGATAAATTGTTCTAAACTATAATCCATATCATCATCTTTTAGTGATTTTAAAATAGAGTTTTTAAATATAGATTTTTTAAGAGAAACACCGTTTGAGGATAAATCAATATCAATATCTTTTGAATCAATCTCTATTTCGTAAATCTCTTTTGCTTCTTTTAAATAGAGTTTAATGAGCTCTTCTAAATCCTCTTTTCTCTCAATAAGTGGCGGTATATCTAGTTTCACTGCAAATGAAGCTTCAATATCTTGAGGTAGGTAAGTTGTAGTTGCTACAACTTTAATATTTGAGAGTCTTTCTAAAAACTCTTTTTTATTTACAACTTGTTCAATATTTGTAATGATAATCTCTATAAACTCTTCTATATTTGCAGTTTTGTTTATTAAGGTTTCTTCTAATGTTTTTGCGTCAAATATAGAAGCATCAGGTAAAATATTTTGAGCTAATATTTTTTTCCCAACACCTTTGGGACCTATGATTAAAATATTAACAGGGAGACTTGAAGACATCTGAGCTATATTTAATAACTTTTTTGAAGATTCTGATTTTGCTATAAATTTATTCATACTATTAATCACAATTATCTAATTTATTTTGTACATATTTTTTCACATCACTATATAAAGAGCTTTCTTTAAAGTCATCAAATGCGGCACCACTAGCATTTGGATGTCCCCCTCCACCTGCAAGTTTTTGCGCCAAAATTGATACATCAATTTTATGATCAGCTCTAAACCCAACACGACCTCGTCTCCCTATATCCATAAAAAAGTCAAAATCTGGGTTAGCTTTTAAAAATGCGTTTGCTGAAATTGATATATTTCCTAAAGAGTATGTTAATAATCCTTTAAAATCTTTATAGTAAACAGTAAGTTCTTCTTTTTTACTGTCTAAAGATTCTACAAGATAAGCGGAACTAAGATTATCTAGAGTGTTGTTTTTTGCACTACTGTTCAAAAATTCTTTTTTAAAGTAGTATATTTTTTCATCAAGTAAAATATATCCATCTTCTTTAGTAACAAAATCTAACGCTTTTGTGAGTAAAAAATGTTTATAGTTTCTATGTTGTGTAGGAAATAAAAGGTGATTGATTTCAAATGATTTTGTTACCATACTCATACAAACTTTTCCAAACTCAAAAAGTTCATCTTTATCTTTCCAAATATCAGCTGCATTTATTGCTTGAACTAGTTTTACAAAGTTTGGTTCACACTTTTCTTCAAATTGTTCATAATGTTCACAAAAATAGTCATAAGTTATTTTTGTTGCAGATCTTGAGGTATCAAGATAATACCAATCATATTTTTCACTACTTTTTTTCCCAGTTCCATGGTGGTCTAAAAGTTGTAGAGTTATTTTATAATTATTTTCTATTAATTGTGATATTTTTTTATGTAAATTTTTTGACTCATCTACTGTAAGGTTTAAATCTGTTATTAAAAAAAGAATTTCCTCTTCAGTTGAGCATTCTTGAATTTTATCCAATACCTCTTTGATAAATAGCTTTACTTCTAAACCATAATTAGCATTTAAAAAAGTACCATTAGGAAAAATTTTTTTTGATATAAGTTGACAGCCATAGCCATCCATATCTGTGTGAGAGATGTGAAAAAATTTCATTATGAAAAAACCTTCTATTATTTTGTATAGTTATTATACATTAAAAGTGATTACAACTCACTTGTTTGTGATTATAAAATATCTTTTAATGTTAGATTATCTAAAAATCCATTGATTTTATTTTGTAAATTCGCAAGGAGTGGAAAAACAGTACAGCCACCATTAACACTCGCACTACAAGTACTATTAATACTAGTACATTCAAATACAGAAGGGATTTTCTCCTCTGCAATTGATGTGATTTCTAAAATAGTAAGTTCTTCACAAGGTTTTTTTAAAGTAAATCCACCATTGTTTCCTTTGTAAGAGTTCAGTATCCCATTTTTTGCTAAGTTTTGTAAAATTTTTGCTAAAAAAGATTTTGATATACCCAATTCAGTTGCTAATATATCTACATTTTTAGGTTGGTCACTTTTTGCAATACTTACAAGTGATAATAAAGCATATTCACTTTTTTTTGTTAATAACATATTGTTCCTACTGTTTTAATATAAGCAATTGTACTAAAAATCTTGTAATGTTTTAATTAAGACAATTTTTGTTTGATTTGAATTAAAGTTAATTTAAGAAAAAAAAAGGGAGGTAACATTAAGTTACCTCCCTTTTTTATAAAATTATAGTTTGTTAAAACTATTTTGCTCTGATACCTAAATCAGCAACAAGTTGTGTAAATTTAGCGAAATCTGTTCTTCTTAAGTATTTAAGAAGTCTTTTTCTTTTACCAACCATTTTTAATAGACCTAATCTTGAATGATGATCTTTGTGATTTTCTTTTAAGTGATCTGTTAATCTACTAATTTGTGCGCTTAATACTGCTATTTGTACTTCTGCTGAACCTGTGTCTTTTGCATCTCTTTGGTGTTTAGAGATAATCTCGTTTTTTACGTCCTGATCTAAAGCCATAATGGACCTCCTGATTGGTATATTTAATCTCAAATGTAATCAATACTACAAATGGAAAGCGAATAATACTAAAATTAACTTATATTTCAACTTAAACTTTAGTATAAATTTTAATTATCCCCCTCCACATAACCCTTTATAATTAGTATTTTTTATTTTTTCAAGATACACAAGGGTATGTTCTAGAACTTTTTTTTCTTCAACTAATGGCTGCATTAAGGCGTTTTTATCAGTTAAGTTTATTTTTTGATTATCCACTAATGCTAAAACTTCATTTGTTATTTCATCAATTCTATTGTTTATAATAGTTATCATTTTCATATTTTAATCCTTCTTTGGTATAATAACTATAATAAATTAAAATTTGGATGAAAATGGAATTTGATCAAAATATATTTTTCGATGAGTTTAATAATAAAGTTATAAGCTTAGAGAATGCACTTATAGACCTTAAAAATGGTGATTATAGCACTGAAGTTATCAATGAGATGTTTCGTGCTATTCACACTATTAAGAGCACTTCTGATTTACTAGGGATGTTCTCTTTAGTTGGAGTAACACATAAAGCAGAAGATTTACTAGATGATATTAGAAATAAAAAACTCTCTATGGATGAAAATATTTGTGGGCTATTTATTGAATTTAAAGATTATATTGCACTAGCTATTAAAAATGTATCAATGGGTATATTTGATGATGAAGTAGTTGAAAGCTTGACAATATATTTTGAAAAAGAATTTGAACATTATCTTCAAATAGCCCAAAATGGTCTTATAGAGGAAGAAGATAAAAAAACTATTCTAGTAGTTGAAGACGCAACGATTATAAGATATATGATAAAAAAAATTGTAGTGGAAAATGGATACAATGTTTATATGGCAGATAATGGAGATGATGGGTATCAAAAAGTATTAAATCATGATATAGATCTTATAATATGTGATTTAAGTACAAAAAATATTGGTTCTAGAGAGATGCTTTTAAAAATTAAACAAAATATACAATATGACCAAATACCAATTATTATGCTTATTGATTATATGAATCAAGATTTAATTAATTATGGGAAACATATTGGGGCAAAAGCTTGGCTTACTAAACCAATTAAAAGTGAGAAACTTTTAATGATGCTAAATAAAATACTTTAGTAAATAGACTACAAATCTCATCAAAGAAGTTGTATGGTATAATTCACAAAAATTATTACTATAGAGTAACTAACAAATAGGATTTAAAATGAAAGTATTATTAATTAAAGATGTGAAGTCATTAGGGAAAGCTGGAGAAGTAAAAGAGGTAAAAGATGGTTATGGGAAAAACTTTTTAGTAGGAAAAGGTTTTGCTAAACACGCAACACCAGAAGTTTTAGAAGAGTGGAAAATTGAGCAAGCTAATATTAAACAAGCTTTAGAAGATGAGATTGCAGAAGCAAATGAGATTAAAGAAAAAATAGATAGTTTTCAGTTTACAATTAAACATAAAGTTGGAGCAAATGGACACTTAATAGGAAGTGTAACAAATAAAGAGGTTCAACAAGTGATGTATGAACAAGCAAACATCGGTATTGATAAAAAACAAATAACACTCAAAGATAAGATAAAAGGTGTAGGTATCTTTGAAGCTGATTGTAAACTTGGTAATGGTATTCATGCTATTGCTAAAATTGATGTTATAGCTGAAGTTTAGGAGTTTAATTTATGTTTGATGCTACAACGATACTTGCATATAAAAGTGAAGATGGAACTGCTGTAATTGGTGGTGATGGACAGGTTACATTTGGTGATACAGTTTTAAAAAATAATGCCACAAAAATAAGAACACTTTACAATGGAAAAGTGTTAGCAGGATTTGCGGGTAGTACTGCAGATGCTTTTAACCTTTTTGATATGTTTGAAGTACATTTGGAAAATACAAAAGGTGATTTACTAAAGTCAGTTATAAACTTTTCAAAAGAGTGGAGAAAAGATAAAACACTAAGACGCCTTGAAGCGATGATGTTAGTTTTAAATGAAAACCATATCTTTAT
>Ga0209345_10001620_pt1 | contig 26548 bp, 21 predicted proteins | sample Cruoilmetagenom7_FD_187294 | JGI IMG/M metagenome (GOLD analysis project Ga0209345, IMG submission 187294) | Oil polluted marine microbial communities from Coal Oil Point, Santa Barbara, California, USA - Sample 7 (SPAdes) (version 2) | ecosystem: Environmental > Aquatic > Marine > Oil seeps ...
CGCCCGCTAAAAGCGCGGTTTCAGGCGCGCCATGCACGGCGCGAAAGGCATTGATCAGACGAATGCGCGTGGCATTGCGCCAGACAAGGACGGGCGAGCGCGCCATCAGATCAACCTCGACCCGCTCGGCCCATCTCACACGGTCGTCACGTCGCGCGGCATCCTCAATCATCCGCTCGAAATGGTGAAATTCCAGTGCAGGATCAGCGAGGGCGTGGGCCAGATCAAGAATGGGATTGTCCGCGTCCTGTCGATGAATGCGGCTCAGTTCCAGCCGCGCAGGCGCGGGCAGGGTTTCAAACACCATACCGCCGGTGGATTTGACGGGCGGCAACTGCGCCGGATCGCCAAAGAGCAGCAGGGTCGGGAAAATCTCTTGCAGGTCTTCGAATTGCTGGCTGTCCAGCATGCTCGCCTCATCTACAAACCCGATATCGAGCGGCTCTTCCCGCCGCTTCCAGCCGGTGATGAAATCAGACCCTCGCAGGCCCGCAGCGGCCAAGGCACCGGGGATGGATTTGTTGCTCTGGTAAAAGGCAAAGGCACGGTCGAGCGCCAGATCGGTCAGCCCTTCGATCTCGGGCCGCTCGCCTTGGCCTGCCAGCCATTCGGCGATTTTCTCATATTCCGGGTGATAGACGGGGGTGTAGAGAATGCGGTGGATGGTGGTGGCGGGCACGCCGCGCATGCGCAGCACGCTCGCGGCCTTGTTGGTGGGGGCGAGGATGGCCAGGGTGCGTTTATCGCGGCGCTTGCGGCTCTCGTAATCGCCCGAGACGATGTCGACGCCTGCCTCTTCCAACGCGTGATAGAGCGCGGCCAAGAGCAACGTCTTGCCTGACCCTGCCTTGCCGGTGACGGCCAGCACAGCTCTTTTGCCCTCGCGCGGCGGGGTCAATACCCCAGAGTCGAGATCGACCCCGACCGTGCGCAGAGCCTCGGCAATGCGGTCATGCGCCTCGGCCTGATCCGGCGAATATGTCAGTGCGGTTTGCGTCATGGCGCGACCCTAGCGTTCCCTCAGGGTAGGTGCCAGAGCCAAAGGCGCTTGACCAGTCGGGGCGCACTTCCCTATTGCAGCGCAGGCGGTTACTGTCAGGCAAAAAGACCGGGGGCGCCGGAGACGCGCATCTCGCGACCAAGGGGAAATAGACAATGGCGCATATCATCGTCGTCGGTAACGAAAAGGGCGGCGCGGGCAAATCTACCGTGTCGATGCATGTGGCGACTGCCCTCGCACGCATGGGCCACAAGACCAGTGCGCTTGACCTCGATCTGAGGCAGCGAACCTTTGGCCGCTATGCCGAAAACCGTGCGAAATTCATGGAGAAATCCGGCCTCGATCTGCCGAGCCCGCGCTATCACGAACTGCCCGAAGTGGCTGCGGATCAGCTCAAACCGGGCGAGAATGTCTATGACCGACGGCTGTCGGCTGCGGTGGCAGAGCTTGAGGCGGACAGCGACTTCATCGTGATTGATTGCCCTGGCTCTCATACCCGTCTGAGTCAGGTGGCGCATAGTCTTGCCGATACGCTGATCACGCCCCTCAACGACAGTTTCATCGACTTCGACTTGCTGGCGCATATTGACAGCGACGGCAAGAAAATCCTTGGCCCCTCGGTCTATTCCGAAATGGTCTGGAGCGCCCGACAGTTGCGGGCGCAGGCCGGTCTGCGCGCGATTGACTGGGTTGTAGTCCGCAACCGTCTGGGCGCACAGCAGATGGTCAACAAGAAGAAGATGGGCGATGCCGTCGACAACCTCGCGAAGCGGATCGGTTTTCGTGTGGCGCCAGGGTTCAACGAACGGGTGATCTTTCGGGAATTGTTCCCGCGCGGTCTGACGCTGCTTGACCTCAAGGATATCGGGGTCAAGGGGCTCAATATCTCGAATATCGCCGCGCGTCAGGAGCTGCGCGATCTGATCAAGGCGCTCAAGCTGCCGGGGGTTACGGCAAATTTCTGAATCTCCACAGACCAGTCAGACGGGTGGTCCCGTGCGCGGATGCGGGCGGTTGCGCAACCGCTTGTTGCGCGACAACGCCCAGAGGTTTGAGGCAAACAACGCCCCGATCACAACCGCTCCACCGATGATCGCCCAAACTCCGGGATCCTCGCCCACCACGGCCCAAACGAGCAGCGGGGCCAATACGGATTCGAGCAGGATCAAAAGTGCCACCTCAGCCGAGGCGATGTAGCGCGGTCCAAGTGTCAAAAGACAGGTCGAGACGCTGATAAACGCCCCATGCGCCAGGATGAGTGGCCAGTTGCCCTGCCAGACCACCACGGGCTGCGCCACTGGCCAGATTGCCAATGACGCCCCCAAAAAGGCCAGCGGAATAGCCGGGATCATCGACACGGCCCTGAGTTGCCGGGCCGTGGTCATCGCGCCCGCAAAACTGGCCGAGACCCCAAGCGCGATCAAATCGCCGCTCCAATGCGCGCCATGTGTTTCGCCTGATCCCCAGGCAATCACGCCCAGCCCTGCAAACACGCCCAGCATGGTCAGGATCATGCGTTGGCTGATCGCCTCGCCCAGAAAAATGCGGCTGAAAATCGCGGCAAAGACCGGCATGGAGGCAAGGATAAATACCACATTCGCCACACTGGTCAGGCTGACAGCAAAGACGAAACCCGGTGCTGTGATAGCAATCAGAAAGGTATAGAGCAGACCCGGCTTGCCGGTTTGCACCACCTGCCTGATGCCGCGTAGCCCCTGCGTGGCCAGAACCCCCGCCAGGATCACAGACCCAGCCGTGATCCCGCGCCAGAATGCAATGCTCGCCGCGTCCCCGTCGATCAGCCGCACGAAAAGCGAATCCGGCACGACGAAGAGCACGCCGAGCGCGGTGATGATCAGGCCTTTGAGATGCGTATTCATCGGGCAATCTCTGGGGGGATTGCGGGGCAAAGTAAACCCCGTCTTGGCTCTCGCCAAAGCGCGCGGGCGCGGTCTATGCTGCGCCGGTCAGCCAAAGGAGTGCCACCCCATGCCCGCCCCCGAAAACCGTTTCAAATCCGCCCTAATGCGCGGCGAGCGCCTGATTGGATGCTGGGCTGGGTTTGCCGATCCCTATGCGACCGAGGTCTTGGCCAGCGCCGGGTTTGACTGGCTTGTGATCGACGGGGAACATGCGCCCAATGATCTGCGCTCGATCTCGGCGCAATTGGCGATGCTGGTGGGACGTGCGAGCCTGCCGGTGGTGCGGCTGCCCATGGGCGAGGCTTGGGCGATTAAACAGGTTCTGGATGCAGGCGCGCAAAGCCTGATCATCCCCATGGTCGAGAGCGCCGATCAGGCGCGCGATCTCGTGCGCGCCACGCGCTATCCCCCCGAGGGTATCCGGGGCTCCGGTGCGGCCTTGGCGCGCGCCTCTGACTTCGCGCGCATCACCGATTACATCCCCACCGCCAATGCCCAGATCTGCCTGATCGTGCAGGTCGAGAGCATGGCGGGCATAGACGCGCTCGGGGATATTCTCGCGGTCGAGGGAGTGGACGGTGTCTTTATCGGCCCCTCTGATCTGGCGGTTGATATGGGCTTTGTCGGCAATAGCCACGCGCCCGAGGTGCAAGAGGTGATCCAGGGTGCATTAAAGCGCATCGCCTCCTCGCCCAAAGCGGCGGGCATCCTCGCGCTCAATCACGACACGGCGCAACATTACGCGAACTGGGGCGCACAGTTTCTGGCGGTGGGCATCGACGTGGTGATGCTGGCACAGGCGGCGCGCGCCACCGTGGCGCGTTGGCGCGTTGATGGCTGATCTCTGGCTTTTGGTCGATGTGGGCGGCACCTCTACGCGGGTCGGGCTGGCGCGCGGCGGACAGCTTGACCGGGGCAGCACGCACAGCTTTCGCAATGCCGATTTCTCGGGGCTGGCCGATATTCTTGATCACTACCTCAACCGTCACCCGACCCCGCCCACCGCGCTTTGTGCCGGGGTTGCAGGGCCGGTGCGGGGCGACACCGCGCAACTGACCAATCTCGACTGGTTCATCGACAGCGCCGATCTGGCACGCGTCACCGGCGCGCGCGATATCCACCTGATCAACGATCTGGCGGCGCAGGGCTATGCCTTGGATGATCTCGATCCTACCGATATCACGCCGCTGATCGACGGGACCACGCCGCCACCAGAGGCCGCGCGCATGGTCATGGGCCTTGGCACCGGCAGCAATATCGCCGTGGTGCATCGCACGCCACAAGGTCCGTTCGTGCCCCCCGCCGAGGCTGGTCATAGCAGCCTGCCGCACTCTGACGGCCCCATCGGCACCCTGATCGCAGGCCTTGCTGGCAAGGAGACCCACCGCCCGCTTGAGGCGCTGCTATCGGGGCCGGGGCTTGTGCGGCTGCATGTCCACCTGAGCGGCGACATCCTGACCCCGGCCCAGATCATCGCGGCGCATCTGGCAGGCGATGCCGGGGCCTGCGCCAGCCTCACGGCATTTGTGCGGCTATTGGGCACCGTGCTTGGCAATCTGGCGCTCAATCACCTGCCGATGGGCGGGATATACCTGATCGGCGGCACCGCACGGGCCGTCGCGCCGTTCCTTCTGCCCTTGGGTTTTGCCGAGACCTTTACCGCCAAAGGACCCTACAGCCATATCATGCGGGATATCCCCCTCAGCCTCATTACCGACGACAATGCCGCCTTGCTAGGCTGCGCCCGGTATCTGCGGCAACGCCATCCCTAACGCATCTTCGCCAATGGCCCACTTCCACAGCGGTCCCGGCTCTGCCATAATGCCCCCCAACCAACAAAAAAAGAGCAGTGGCATGAACGATCTTCTCTCGCCCACCCCGAAATCCGACTACGATGCCTCGTCCATTCAGGTGCTCGAGGATATGGAGCATGTCCGCCTGCGCCCCGGCATGTATATCGGCGGCAAGGATGATCGCGCTCTGCATCACATGGTGGCTGAGATCATCGACAACTCGATGGATGAGGCGGTCGCGGGCCATGCGACATGGATCGAGGTGGAGCTGCATGCCAACGGCCATGTCAGCGTGCGCGACAATGGGCGCGGCATTCCGGTTGATCCGCACCCCAAGGACCCAAAGAAATCCGCGCTCGAAATCATCTTTTGCACGCTGAACGCAGGCGGCAAGTTTTCGGGTGACAGTTATCAGACCTCGGGCGGTCTGCACGGCGTTGGCTCGTCGGTTGTCAACGCGCTCTCGGATCATCTGCGGGTCGAGGTGGCGCGCAACCGCGAGCTTTACATGATGGAGTTCTCACGGGGCATGCCGCAAGCGCCCTTGGCCAAGATTGGGGCCGCTCCCAACCGGCGCGGCACCTCTGTCACCTTTCATCCGGACCCCGAGATCTTTGGTTCTCTCACGCTCAAACCAGCGCGGCTGTTCAAGATGTCGCGCTCCAAAGCCTATCTCTTTTCCGGCGTCGAGATCCGCTGGAAGACCGAGATCACCGATGGCGAGACACCCACAGAGGCCACGTTCAAATTCCCCGGCGGCCTTGCGGATTATCTGGGCGAGACCCTGAATGGTGCCACCACCTATGCCGAGCGTCCCTTTGCCGGGACCGTGGATTTCCGCGATAAATACAACGTGCCGGGCAAGGTGGAATGGGCGATCAACTGGACGCCTGCGCGCGACGGTTTTATCCAATCCTATTGCAATACCGTGCCAACGCCCGAGGGCGGCACGCATGAGGCCGGGTTCTGGGCGGCGATCCTCAAGGGGATCAAGGCGTATGGCGAGCTCTCCAACAACCGCAAGGCCGCGCAGATCACCCGCGAGGACCTGCTGGCGGGCGGCTGCGCGCTGGTGTCGTGCTTCATCCGAGAGCCGGAGTTCGTGGGCCAGACCAAGGACCGCCTTGCCACCACCGATGCCGCCCGCATGGTCGAGGGCGCTGTGCGCGACCATTTCGACAACTGGCTGGCGGCGGATACCAAATCGGCGGGGGCGATCCTTGATTTCCTCGTGCTGCGCGCCGAGGAACGGCTGCGGCGGCGCCAAGAGAAAGAGACGCAACGCAAGACCGCGACCAAGAAATTGCGCCTGCCCGGCAAGCTGGTGGATTGCTCCTCCAGCACCCGAGAGGGCACGGAATTGTTTATTGTCGAAGGTGATTCCGCGGGGGGTTCTGCCAAAATGGGCCGCGACCGCAAGATTCAGGCGCTCTTGCCGCTGCGCGGCAAGATTCTCAACGTGCTGGGCGCCGCCTCTTCCAAACTGGGCAGCAATCAGGAGATCAACGATCTGACACAGGCGCTGGGCGTCGGGCTGGGGACGAAATTCAATCTCGACGACCTGCGTTATGACAAGATCATCATCATGACCGACGCCGATGTCGACGGGGCGCATATCGCGGCGCTGTTGATGACGTTCTTCTTTACGCAAATGCGTCCGATGATTGACGCGGGGCATTTGTACCTCGCCTGCCCGCCGCTCTATCGCCTGACGCAAGGGTCAAAACGCGTCTACTGTCTGGATGAGGCCGAGCGCGATGTCTGGCTGGCCAAGGGGCTGGGCGGCAAAGGCAAGATCGACGTCAGCCGCTTCAAGGGTCTGGGTGAAATGGACGCCAAGGACCTCAAAGAGACCACGATGGACCCCCGCTCGCGCAAACTCATCCGGGTGACGATAGACGAGGACGAACCGGGCCAAACCAGCGATCTGGTCGAGCGCCTGATGGGCAAAAAGCCGGAACTGCGGTTCCAGTATATCTCGGAGAACGCGCGGTTCGTGGAGGAGTTGGATGTTTGAGGTTGAAACGATACGCACCGCATCCGTTTGGGGTGGGCCATCGCCCACCCCATAATGCCCTCCACGTTCAGGCGTAGAACAGTTCACAATGGACATGCCGCGTGATCTGGTTGCGGCTGATCCCCAGAGCGGCAAGGTCCGCGTCGCTGCGGGCCTCAAGTTCGGCAATGAATGCGCGGCGTGAGGTGGTGCTGGTCAGCACCTCGAGCCCTGTCGCGACGGCCCGGACGACCCGCGCGGAAAGCCGGGCGCGCTCTGTTGACCGCTGATATCCTGAGGGGGTCGAGTTGATGAGTGTAGATGCCATTTGCTTGTCTCCTGCATTGTCTGCACTCAGAAAACAAGTTTATTGATCAGTTATCAATATTGATATTCCGTTATTTGATTTGATTTATCTATCGTTGCTCCTGCAAAGAACCGATGGAAGTGATGTGAGTATCTCTGCGCCACCTCAAATGTGGCGAGCTGAAACTCACCCCATAGACGATCCTGCGACCGTACAGCAACGGCACCGAGGAGGGATGCGGATGGCCTTAAAGTAATCTGCGGTCGGGGGATTGGCGCGGGTGGTCGGGGGTCACGTCCTGATACTCGGTTTCGACCACGTCTTCTCTGGCGGGGGGCGGACGGTTGCCCATCTCAAACCGTTGCACATGCACGCGTTGGCGAACCTGCGCAAAGACCGCTCGTCGGACCGACGGTATCAGGAGGGCAAAACCCACCGCGTCGGTGAAAAACCCCGGTGTGAGCAAAAGCGCGCCCGCAAAGAGGATCATCGCCCCATGGGCCAACGGCTCTGATGGGTCATCCAGTTCAGAGAAGGCGCGGCGCAGGTTTGACAAGGCCACCGCCCCCTGCATCCGCAGGAGCCATGTGCCGATCACGGCGGTCAACACGACAATCGCCAGCGTCGGCCAGAGCCCGATCAGCCCGCCCACCTGAATGAACAATGCGATCTCGATAATCGGAACGGCAAGAAATGCCAAAAAAAGCCACATGCGCGGTCCTCCTTTGTTTTATGACCCTTACGGTGGACTTGGCCCTGTCCAACCCCTACATAAGAACGAGCGTTGACGCTTACCATGCCCCGCACAACAAGAGGTGCCCATGAATTCACCGATTTTGCAGTTACTGGTGCTTGCCGGTATCGCCATCTTTTTGATTTTGCGGCTGAAGAGTGTTCTGGGCACGCGCGACGGATTTGAAGGTCCGGCCCGCAACGCGCCCACACCCGAGACCAGCCGCCGCCGTGAGTTCGAGGTGATCGAGGGCGGACCGGATCACGACATCGTTGATCATGTGCCCGAGGATTCTGAGGCAGCCGGCGCCTTGGCCGATATGAAGCGGATCGAGCCGGATTTCAGTGTCACGACCTTTTTGCAAGGGGCGCGCGGCGCCTATGAGATGATCCTGATGGCCTTTGAGCGGGGCAAGCTGGATGAGATCACGCCGTTTCTCGATCGGGAGGTCTATGAGACCTTTGCGCAGGTGGTTGATTCCCGCGAGCAGCAGGGGCTGAGCATCGAGGCGGAGTTCATCGGGGTGCGGGAATTGTCGCTGTTCGATGCAAGATTCGATGCGGCGACACGACGTGCGGAAATAACGGTGCGCTATGTGGGCGAATTGGTGTCTGTCGTGCGTGATAGCAACGGCGAAATCGTCGAGGGAGCACCTGGCCAGTCAAAACGTCAGAAGGATATCTGGACCTATGAGCGTATCATGGGGTCGGATGATCCCAACTGGCGGCTTGTCGCAACGGGCGAATGACCAAAGGGCTGTGGCGGATCGTTCTGGGGCTGTGGCTCTGGTGCGGGGCACCGGCCACGGCGCAGGACGTGTCGCACGAAATCCTAGGCTTTGATGATCTGAACGGCTGGCCCGAGGATGATCACGCGGCGGCGCTCTCGGTGTTTCTGAACACCTGCCCCGATATGAAGGACCCTGATTGGCGCGCGCTCTGTGCGCTGGCGCAGCAGCGGCCGGATGCGCGGGGGTTCTTTGAACTCTTTTTCCGTCCAGTGATCGTATCCGAAGGCAAGCCCGCGCTCTTTACCGGCTATTTTGAACCCGAGTTGAATGGCGCGACGCGCCCCGATGGGCGCTATCGTTACCCGGTTTACCGAGAACCCCCCGAAGCGCGACTGTCGAACCCCTGGATCTCACGCCGCGAGATCGAAACGACGGATGTGATGCGCGGTCGCGGGTTGGAGATTGCCTGGGTCGATGATCCGGTAGAACTGTTTTTTCTACAGATCCAAGGGTCAGGGCGGATCAGACTCGAGAATGGACAGGTGATCCGGGTGGGTTATGCCGGAGCCAACGGCCAACCCTATCGGTCGATTGGCGTCGAACTGGTGCAGCGCGGCATTTATTCGGTGCATCAGGTGTCGGCTGAGGTGATCAAGAACTGGGTGCGGCGCAATCCGGAAGAGGGGCGTGAACTGCTTTACCACAACCCGTCCTATGTGTTTTTTCGCAGGCTGGACAATGTGCCCGCAGAACGTGGACCACTCGGGGCGATGAACCGTTCTGTGACGACGGGGCGCACAGTGGCGGTCGATCCGGCCTTTGTGCCGCTAGGTGCGCCGGTCTGGATCGAGAAAGAGGGCGATGGCCCGATCCGCCGTCTGATGGTGGCGCAGGATACCGGTTCTGCGATCAAGGGTGCGCAACGGGCTGATATCTTCTTTGGTACTGGCGATGCGGCGGGGCAGGCGGCGGGACGGCTGCGAGATCCGGGTCGGATGGTGGTGCTGATGCCGATTCAGCGCGCCTATGCGATGCTACCGGAGCAGGCGCCGTGAGCCGCAGGCGCGTCCGGCCTGACGAGTTGGACCTGTGGCATCAGGTGGCGCGCACGGCGCAGCGCATGCGACCCGAAGAGCCACGATCCGACGACAGAGCACCCGAACCCATGATCCGCAATCCGCGGAACGCCCCGGTTCAGGCCCGGCTGGAGGATTTTCAGATCGGTGCCACGTCTGGGCGCCCGAGTCCTGCTCATGATGTGTTGCCTGCGATCTCAGAGCGGCTGGCCACCGCGCCGGTCAGCATGGACAAGAAGGCGTTTCAGCGGATGAAACGCGGAAAACTGGTTCCTGAAGGCAAGATCGACCTGCATGGCATGACCATGGACCGAGCGCATCCTGCGCTGACGGGGTTCATTCTGCGGTCGCATGCGGCGGGGTTGCGGCTGGTTCTGGTGGTCACAGGCAAAGGCAAGGATCGCGATACCGGGGGACCGATCCCGGTACGGCACGGCGTCCTGCGTCATAATGTGCCGCACTGGTTGCGAATGCCGCCGCTCGCGCCTTTGGTGTTGCAGATCACTGAGGCGCATCTGAAACACGGCGGTGGCGGGGCCTATTACGTGTATCTAAGGCGTCAGAGATAGAGACGGGCGCGACCGCGACACCCCGATGGCCATCATGACGCTGGTAAAGATGAAATAGCCTGCAATGATCACGAATTGTGCTTCGATTCCTAGGCCCAGGTCTATCCCCAGCCCAGTCAGACCCGGCCCGATGGCAGAGCCAAATACCATGAGCGCAGCAGCCATGGCCTTGATGCTGCCAAGGTGGGCGGTGCCATAGAACTCGGCCCAAAAGGCATTTGGCAGTGTGCTGTTCGCCCCTGTGGTCATTGCGAGAAACACAAACCCCGCGAGTAACAGGCCCGGACCATCCGCCATGGCGAAGCAGAGAAAGGCCACGACCATCGGTAATTGCATGAAGGGCAGGAGCCGCGCCGTGCCAATGCGGTCAAGCGCCCAGCCCGAGAGGATCATCGCGCCGATGCCCACGGCCGTATAGATCGGAAACATTGCCACCAACGCCACGTGGCTGACCGCCTTGACCTCTGCAATGTGCACTTGATGAAAGAAGAACGCAGTGTTGAAGGCTGAGGGACCAAGCAGGGCTGGCACCATGAACCAGAAAAGGTAATGCCTAAGCGACTGGTTGCGGGTCCAATGTCGCGCGTCCATGCCGAGCGATTGGCTGGTCTGAGCCCAGCTCTGCGGCGTGCGTTCCCGCCGCAACAGGAGAAGCAGAAGCGGGATGCCGATGGCCGCAACGATGCCGGCGGCAACCCAAAGGACTCGCCAGTCGTGCACCCGTAGGAGCGAGACGAAGATCAGCGGCAAGAAGGCCTCGCCGAGGGCGAAGCCGAGGGTGGCGATGGAGAGGGCTTTGCCGCGTGCCGCCACGAACCAGCGGGCCATCGCGACCACGGCGAGGTGGCTCATCATGCCCTGGCCGGTGAAACGCAGGGCGAAGATCACAAATGGCAGGAGCCACCAGACCGGGTTGGTGGCCATGAAAAGACAGGCTCCGACCATCAGTGCCAGCACCAAGGGTGCCAGCCGCCGAACCCGGAAGTGATCCGTGAGGCCCCCGGCCCAGACCATCACCAGCGCCGAGGCCGTCGTGCCTAGCATGTAAATTCCGCCCCATTCCCCGTGACTTAGCGCAAAAGTCTCGCGGATTTCGCCGGCGAAGATCGAGATGAAATAGGTCTGCCCGAAACTGCTGAGAAAGGTCAGGAGAACCCCGGCGGTGAGCCAGGGTGCGTTGTCACGGAGAAAGGCGAGAATCGGCATGCCCCTTGTTCGCGTGAAACGGGGGGAGAGGAAAGACCCAACTGTTTGGCCCTTTGGAAAAGTCGCTTTTGAGTATTTTGGGAACAGTGAAGCGTAAACTGCGTCTCTATGCCATCATCGTTCCTTAAATACTCAATCCAATGCCGGAGGTCTGCGCATCATCACAGAACGTAGCGCGAGAGATCGGCAGATTTCATCAACTCGCCAAGATTGGTGTCAACGAAAGCCGCGTCCACCACCACGCTCTCGCCTGCGCGGTCGGGGGCGGTGAAGGAGAGTTCTTCGAAGACGCGTTCCATAACGGTGTAGAGGCGGCGGGCGCCGATGTTCTCGACCGATTGATTGACCTCGGCGGCGATATGGGCCAGCGCCGCGATGCCGTCTTCGGTGAAGGTGACCGTCACCTCTTCGGTGCCCATGAGGGCGGTGTATTGCAGGGTGAGGGCGTTGTCGGTCTCGGTCAGGATGCGGACGAAATCGGCCTCGGTCAGGGCGCGCAGCTCGACCCGGATGGGCAGGCGGCCTTGCAGTTCGGGCAAGAGGTCTGACGGTTTGGCGATGTGGAAGGCGCCGCTCGCGATGAAGAGGATATGGTCGGTCTTGACTGCGCCATACTTGGTCGAAACGGTGGTGCCCTCGATCAGCGGCAGGAGGTCGCGCTGCACGCCTTCGCGGCTGACATCGGCGCCGCGGGCGTCGGAGCGGGCGCAGACCTTGTCGATCTCATCAAGAAAGACGATGCCGTTCTGTTCGACCGCCTCAAGGGCGGTGCGATTGACCGCCTCGTCGTCCAAGAGTTTGTCGGCCTCTTCTCCGATCAGCAGTGCATAGCTGTCGGCGACACTCACGCGCTTGGTGGTGGTGCGCCCGCCGAACGCCTTGCCAAAGATATCGCCCAGATTCATCATGCCCATCTGGCTGCCGGGCTGACCGGGAATATCCATCATGCCCAAGGGGTTGGAGGTGTCGGCGACCTCGACGTCGATCATTGTGTCGTCCAGCAGGCCATCGCGCAGTTTCTTGCGGAACATCTCGCGGGTGCCCTCACGCGCATCCTCACCGGCGATGGCAGTGATCACACGTTCCTCGGCGGCATGCTCGGCGCGGGTCTTGACGTCTTCGCGCATCCAGTCGCGGGTCTGGGCGATGGCGCTGTCAACGAGATCGCGGATGATCTGCTCGACGTCGCGACCGACATAGCCGACTTCGGTGAATTTGGTCGCCTCGACCTTGATGAAGGGGGCGCGGGCGAGTTTGGCCAAGCGGCGGGAGATTTCAGTTTTGCCGACGCCGGTGGGGCCGATCATCAGGATGTTCTTGGGATACACCTCATCGCGCAAATCATCCGAAAGCTGCTTGCGCCGCCAGCGGTTGCGCAAGGCCACGGCGACAGCGCGCTTGGCGTCGTTCTGGCCGATGATGTAGCGGTCCAGCTCCGAGACAATCTCTCGCGGGGTCAGGTCGGTCATTTGGAAATCCTTTCCACCGTCAGGTTGCCATTGGTGTAGACGCAGATGTCGGCGGCGATGGCCATGGCGCGGCGGGCGATCTCCTCGGCGGTGAGGCTTGGGTTCTCGGCCAGGCCGCGTGCGGCGGCGAGGGCGAAATTGCCGCCCGAGCCGATGGCGGCCACGTCATGCTCGGGCTCCAGCACGTCGCCGGCTCCGGTGATGACATAGAGCTGATCGCCATCGGTGACGATCAGCATCGCCTCCAGCTTTTGCAGGTATTTGTCGGTGCGCCAGTCCTTGGCCAATTCCACGCAAGCGCGTTGCAACTGTCCCGGTGTCGCCTCGAGCTTGGTTTCCAGCCGTTCGAGCAGGGTAAAGGCATCCGCAGTCGATCCGGCGAATCCGGCCACCACATCATAGCCGCCGGGCGAGAGGCGGCGCACCTTGCGGGCGGTGCCCTTGATGACGGTCTGGCCAAGGCTGACCTGCCCGTCACCGGCGACGACAACCTCGCCGCCGCGCCGCACGCCGATGATGGTGGTGCCATGCCAACCGGGAAAATCGCTCATGTCTCAGGGCCTCCGTTTTCGTTCTGCCCTATATGGAAGGCGGCGGCACAGGGTGCAAGGGTGGGTTAACCCAAGAGGTCGCGGGCGACCTGATGAAAAATCCGCGCGCCGATGGGGATGAGGTCATCGGGGAAATCGTAATCAGGGTTGTGCAGCGCTGCGTGAGTGGTGCCCGCCCCAAGAAAGAGCATCGCGGCCTTGGCGTGATGACCGAAGCGGCCAAAATCCTCGGACGCGCGCATTGGCAGGCCGCGTGCGTCATGCGGCACCTCCAACGCATCCAGCGCATTGCACAAGATCAGGGTCGCATCCGGGTCATTTTCGCAATGCGTGAAGATGTCGTGATAGCTGATTTCGACGGTGAGGCCATGCGCGGCTGCGGACTCGGTCACCAGCGTTTCCGCCTGCTCGCATAGCGCCTGCATTTGCGCGTCGATCAGGGTGCGTAGGGTGACGTAGAGCGTCGCCTCACCCGGCGCGATGCCAAAGGCGGGGGCGCCCATTTGGGCATGTGTCACCGTGACCAGCGTGAAATTGCTGTCTTGGGGCGTGCCGTGGCTGAGGGCGGTCAGCGCAGGCATGAGATGGGCCAGCGTTTGCATCGGTGAGCGGCCATTCTCCGGCTCTGACGCATGGGCAGATTTGCCGGTGAGAGTGACGGCCATGCCACCCGAGGCGCAGTTGACCGGGCCGGGGATCAGGCCGACGTGACCCAACGGCAGGCCCGGCATATTGTGCAGGGAAAAGGCATAATCTGGTGTAATAGTCTCGAATATCGGGTCGCTCAGCACTGCCTCTGCCCCCGCACCGGTTTCCTCTGCGGGTTGAAAGAGCAGGACCACACGCCCGCGCGCAGGGCGTTTGCGCGACAACAGCCGGGCGAGCGCCAGCAGCACTGCCATATGCCCGTCATGGCCGCAGAGATGCCCCGTGCCCGGCACGGTCGAGCGGTGCGGCAGATCGCCCTGCTCGGTGATCGGCAGCGCGTCAAGTTCACAGCGAAAGAGGAGAGTCGGGCCGTGGTCACGCCCCTCATAGACCGCCGCTACGCCATGGCCGCCAAGCCCGGTCACGAGCCTATCGGGCGTGTGAGCGCCAAGCGCGTTGGTGATGCGCAGTGCGGTCCCCTGCTCTTGCCCCGACACCTCAGGGTGTTGGTGCAACACGCGGCGCAGGGCGGTTAGCTCTGTGATGTCGGCATTGGTCAGGGTCATGGGGCGATCATGCAGGTTTTCTGGACAAAGAAAAAGGGCCGCGACAGGCGCGACCCCCTTCCACGAGGTATTTCGGCGGTCTCAGATGCTGTCTTCGATCCAGCTCTGAAGTGCAGCCTTGGGGGCAGCGCCAGCGCGGTTCGAGACAACCTGCCCATCCTTGAAGATGAAGAGCGCCGGGATGCCGCGCACGCCCATGGCGACGGCGGAATTCGGATTGCTGTCGACATCAACTTTGACGATCTTGATCTTGCCGGACATCTCGGTCGACAGCTCTTCGAGCACGGGGCCGATCTGTTTGCACGGGCCGCACCATTCGGCCCAGAAATCCACCACGACGGGGATGTTGGAATTCTTGACTTCGGCGTCGAATGTGGCATCGGTGACGGCAACGGTGGCCATGTCTTTTCTCCTAGCGATCAGGGTTTCGAGCCTGAACCTATGTAGCCGGACCGGGCGCGTCAAGCGATGGTAGTGGATTCAAGTGTCGCAGTCACAAGATCGTGGGGGAGGTCCATGAGCGTGGCGGTGCGGGTCCAGAGGATCGCGGTGTCGATGCGGCGATCAGGGTAGAGTTGGGACAGCGCATGGGCATAGGCCCCCATCTGGCGCAAGAGGGCATCGGGACAGTCGCGCGCCGTGTCGGGCACCAGCGCGTTGGTCTTGAAATCCACGGCCAGAATGCGGGTTTCGTCAATAATCAGACGGTCGATGATGCCGTGAATGCGCCGCCCATGCAGGGCCGCGAGATGGGCGGTGACCGCCACCTCGGTCAGCGCATCGGGGGTGAAGAGCGAGCTCAGGCTGGGCCGGGTCAGTACCTTATCCGCCTCAGCCAGCAGGAGGGCGAGTTCGTCGCCTGTCGCGGCATCGCTGCCGTTGGAGAGAAGCCGCGCGGCGGTGCCGGGCCAGTCGGCGGCGGGCACGGTGGGCAGGAATTCAAGGAGGCGGTGAATCTGGCGACCGCGCCGCTTGGCGGCCTCTTCATCCAGCCCACGCTCACCGGGCAGCGCCTTGGCACCGCCCAAGTCCGAAGGGCTTAGCGTTTTGAGGCGCGCAGGGAGCGGCGCGGGGCGCTGAAAGAGCGGATCGAGGGTGACTGTCCGAGAGAGCGCAGGCGGCGCGGACTCAGTCTCTGTTTTGGCCCAAATGCCGTGATCGAGGCGGAAACCGGGGCCTTGAACGAAGCTGTGTCGCACGGCACCTGCCGCCTGCATCCCGCGCTGCACCTTGTCATACCAGGTGTCACCCTGCTTGCCCAAATCGCCATGGGCGGCGACGATCAGCCAAGTCTCGGCCCGGGTCATGGCGACATAGAGCAGGCGGTCACGTTCCGCGAGCAGCGCTCGGCGCTCGGCCTCGATCGCTTTAGCCAAGGTGGGGGGCATGTCATCGGCGCGCCCGGTCCAGAGCGCATGGCCGCTTTGCGTCACGATCTGTGGTGCGTTCGGCATGCGCCATGTGCCGCATTCAGGCAGGATCACCACGGGCGCCTCCAGCCCCTTGGCGCCATGCACGGTCATCACGCGGATACGGTTGCCGGCGCTGTCGAGTTGGCGCTTGATCTCAAGATCGTCGGTTTCCATCCAGACGAGAAAGCCAGTGAGGCTATCAACCGCGCGGCTCTCATAGGCCATCGCCTGTGCCAACAGGGCGTCGATGCCATCCTCGGCCTCGGTCCCCAGACGGGCGAGCAGGCGGCGGCGGCCATCGTGGCGGGTCAGGACACGCTCGATCAGGTCATAGGGGCGCAGGAAATCGGCATGGTTCCTGAGATCATGGAGAACGGCCATGACTTCGGGATGCTCGGCCTCGTGGGCGCGCAATTCCTCCCACAGATAGGGACGATTGCGGCCCTGAGCGAGGTCGTAAAGCTGTGCCTCGGACCAGCCGAAGAGCGGCGAGCGCAGGGCGATGGCGAGGGCCAGACTATCCTCGGGCGTGGCGAGGAAGGACAAGAGCGCCTCAAGGTCGCGCACGGCAAGCTCCGCCCCGACCTTGAGCCGGTCAGCCCCGGCGATGGGCAGACCCTGCGCCTTGCATTCGCGGATGATTTCGTGAAAGAGCGCCGAACGGCGACGCACAAGGATGAGGAAGTCGCCCGGTTGCACGGCCCGAAACCCGCTGGGCGATTTGGAATCGGGGATGGCCTGCCGCGCGGCGATCATGTCGCGCATGGCCGCCGCCACCTGCCGCGCCAGAAGGATCGCGGGATCGTTGGTGGCGCGGATGTCAACGGGCATGTGCCAGGCGGGCGGTTCCTCCTCTTCCGGTTTCTCGACCACAGGCCAGAGATCGACACGGCCGGGGAGGGTATCAAAGAAGGCTTTGTGACCCTGTTCCGGCGTAAAGCCGCTCTCGCTGCTCTGATCAAAGCAGCAATCGACAGTGGTCAGGATCGCCCGCGACGAGCGGAAGGAATAGGCCAGAACATGCGATTGCAGGGGGCTGTTGGTGGCGCTCAGACGCAGGCCAAACTCCCGCTGCATGCGGTCGAATTCGCGCGGATCGGCACCTTGGAAGGAATAAATCGACTGTTTTTTATCGCCCACGACAAAGATCGTGCGGGCCACATCGGCACGCGCGCCCTCACCAGAGGTGAATTCCTGCGCCAAGCGTTCGATCACCTGCCATTGCACGGGGCTGGTATCCTGCGCCTCGTCCACCAGAATATGGTCGATACCGCCATCAAGACGATAGAGCACCCAAGCCGCAACCGCCGGAGCAGTCAAAAGATCGCGGGCGCGCAGAATCAGATCATCGAAATCGAGCAGGCCACGCAGTTGCTTGGCCCGTTCATAGGCAGGCAGGAAAGCACGGGCGAAATCGTGCAAAGCGCGGGTTTTCTGCATGGCAAGGAGGGCCAGACGCGCAGGGCGCGTATCCTCGACGCGCAGCATCCATTGCTCGATCTGCGGCATGACAGGGGCGAGGGTGACTTGGGTCGCCTTGGTTGGAAACGAGCCTAATTTGGCGGAAAACGGCGATTTCGAGGATTTTCCGGTGAGAAAGACATCCTCCAAGAACGGCAGTGCGCGCAGGTCGAGTGCAGAAATTTGCACCAGTTTCGCGGCAGCTTTGACATCATTGGTCGATCCCGCCTGAAGCGCGGGCATAAGTTGATCCAAGAGCGCTTGTTCATTGCCCAGAAACACCCGGTCGCGGATCATCTCGGGGCTGAGACCCTTGGGCTGATCAAAGAGGGTAGCAAGCTCTGCATCGCTGAGATCTTGGGCAAAGCCTGTGCGATGGCGGACAATATCGGCGGTCAGTTTTTCGAGAGTTTCGCCGGAATAGTGTCTGGCAAGGGCGTAGAATGTGGCGGCCTGCGGCCCGGCGGCTAGGTCCTCGACAATCTCGGCGCGCAGGAGGGTGGCGGTGCGATCCTCCATCTCGGTGAATTGCGGTGTGACACCCGCCTCGAGCGGAAAGCGGCGCAGGAGAGAGGCGCAGAAGGAGTGGATCGTCTGGATTTTCAGCCCGCCCGGTGTCTCGATCGCACGGGCAAAGAGGCGGCGGGCGTCGCGCAGGGTCTGATCGGTGATAGCCCCCTCATGACCCAAGAGGTCAAGCTCCTGCATGAGCGCGTCATCGGCCAGCATCGCCCACGCCCCAAGGCGGCGAAAGAGACGGTTTTGCATCTCGGAGGCGGCGGCCTTGGTGTAGGTTAGGCAGAGGATATGCTGGGGATTGACCCCATCGAGCAAAAGCCGCGCCACGCGGTCGGTCAGTACCCGCGTCTTGCCCGACCCGGCATTGGCCGAAAGCCATGTCGAGAGGTCGGGGCGCGCGGCCTCGACCTGCGCCTGGGTGGCGGCGTCGCGCGCGGTCATTGGCCCACCTTTGTCACATGCGGCGTGTCGGTCATTTCCCATTCACCATACCGTGCCAGTTGGTCGTAATCGCCATCATCCTCGGCCATGTGCGGCGCGCGGCGGGCGGTATAGCCCATATCAGGGTCGAAATAGGCCGACATCAGGTCGTGAAACTCTGACCAGATCTTGTCCGGTGGTTCTGTATCGAGAGGGGCGTCCAGCTCTTTGGGAGTGCTGCCAAGTCCGATGAATACCGCGCGGGCGACACGGGTCGGACCCATGCCCTCAAAGCCTGAGCGGGTGGCAATCGCGGCCTCAAGCAGCAATTGCTTGTCGAAACTGGTCTGTTCCTTGGTCGAAGGGGGCGCGCCGGTTTTGTAATCGTAGATATGCAATTGCCCCAGATCGTCGAGATCTAGCCGGTCGGCTTTGGCAGAGAGGGTAAAGCCCAGATCCGGCAGGGTCGCGCGCCCCGCGGCTTCGAAATGCACGGGATGGGCCAGCGCGCGACGCTGCGCCTCAGTGTCTATAAACCAGTCAGCCACCCGTTCGAGCCGCGCCAGCCAAAGGGCGCGCGCCTCGGCCCAAGGCACGTTTTGGGCCAGAACAGTCTCTGCATGGCGCATAAGCGTGGCGTGGGTGCACTGCGCAGGATGCTCCAGCGTTTCGCGAATGAAGCCTTCGAGGATTTCATGCAGCACGGTGCCGCGCAACAGCGCATCGGGCGCGCGCATGAGCGGATCGAGCGGGCGCAGTTTGAGGATATGGCGGGCATAGATGGCATAGGGATCGCGAATGAGACGCTTGATCTCGGTCACGGTCAGGTGATCAGGTCGCACGGCGACGGGCGGGGCGGGCGCCGGGCGGGCAGCGCGGGGCGCCTCGCCCGGTTCCTCAAGCGCCGCAGCGTGGTCAAGCCAGACGTGGCCACGGGCGCGCATGGCTTCAATCGCCGCTTGCCCACCTTGATCGGGAAGGCCAGAAAGCAGGTTCAGGATACGGTTCAACCAGCGCGATACCACGGTTTCGGCATCGGCAGAGCGCACGGAACGGGTGAGCCAGACCTCGGGTGCGGCAATCGCCTGTTGGAAATCATGCGCCGAAAGGCCGATTCGCCGCTCGGGCAGCAAGAGACCCACCTGATGACGCAGGGCGCGGTTGAGCCATGGGTCGGCTTTGGGGGATACGGGCCAGCTGCCCTCATTCAGTCCGGCGAGGATCAAGAGATCGGCCCCCTGAACGCGCGCCTCAAGCGTGCCCCAGATGAGGATATGGGGGTGCGGATCAACAGGATTGCGCACCTCGCGCGCGCTGAGAATTTTGTGAAAGAGGCTGGAATAGTCACTGGCGCTGAGCGTGCCTGCGTGATGTGCCTCGGTCTGCAACTCGGTCACGGCCTTCTGCGCCTCTTGACCGGCATCCTTGAGCCAGAGCGTGCCGGAGCCCGTGCCATGGCAGCCGTGGGCGATCTGTTCAGCCAGTTCCAGATGCGCGGCGACACTGTTTTCAAGCGGCATTTCACCGGAATAGTCTCTGTTCACGAAGCAATCGCAGAGCCAGTTGACCCAATCGGGGATGAGTTGATCCCTTTGGCCCGCACCCCAGGCGCGCAGGCTGTCTTCGGTCGGATAGGGCGGACCATGGCGGCGCAGGTGCAATTCCAACTCGCGGGTCAGGCGCAGATGCGTGCCACGTTCCGCCCCCTGATGCGCCAACGGATGCTTGAGCAGGGTCAGCAGCGATTCGGCGCTGAGCCGGTTGCGGAAAAGATCGGCGACATGACGCAGGAAACGCCCCGGCGGCGAGAGGTGCAGCGGCAGGCCCGCACTGTCATCGGGCAGGATATCCCAACGGTCAAGCGCGGCGGTCACTTGACGGGTGAGGGTCCGATCGGGGGTGATGAGGGCGGCGGTGCGCCCATCCTCTGCCGCCTGACGCAGGCGCATGGCGATGGCGAGCGCCTCTTGGCGTTGCGACGGGGCCTCGACCAGCGTCACATCGGCCATAGCCCCGGTGATGTCGCGCAGATGCGGACCATCGCGTAACCATTGATCGGTCACGGGGGCCGGGCGCAGGGCCAATGACACCAGCGCGTTGCGTGCCGGATTGGCGGGGCGGGTGTCGGACCACGGCCGGATATCGACCGGCATGATCCCGGCCCCCACCGCCACGCGGCAAAAGCGGTATTGCGGATGATCCTCGGACAGCATGGCATCGTCCAACGCGTCCCAGACCGGGGCGGGCGTGTCGAAATCAAAGCCGGGCAGCACCACCGCCCCTTGCGGCAGGCGCGCAACCGCCTGCATGAGATGCTGCGTCGCCCCGCGCGAGCCGGTGGAGCCTGCGAGGATCACGGGATGCTTTGGCGGCATTTCGGCCCAGAGGGCCGCCAGACGCTCTATCACGAGCCGCTGACGGGTTTCCACATCGGGGGCGGCACCGCCCGCCTCGAAATAATGTCGGACGATGCCGAGAAAGGATTTGATCCGGGCCCAATGGCCGGATTGGTCGCTGACATCGAGCGCCTCGATGGCGTGCGGCGACACGCCTTCGCCGTGCATTTCGTCCATCAGCCCGGCAAGGCTATCGGAAAGGTCGTAGATCGCGCTGCGCGGGGCCAAATCAGGGGCGCTGTCGAGCAGTTTGGTGATCAGCCGCACCAGTTCCAGCCTGCGGCGCAGGGGCGGCACCGGATCGGGGATATGGGCCAGATCCCACAGTTCTCCGAGATCGGTCAGGAGGCTGATGCGCGGCAAGAGGCAGGGGGGGCCTTGGTCGAACAACTCGCGGATGCGGCGGGCCATGCGGCGGGTGTTGACGATAAGTTGCACGCGCGCGAGGGTTTCGGGCGGTTGGCCTGCGTGACGCGCGCGCAGGCCCTCGACCAGAGCGCGGGGGAAATCCACGCCGGGGGGGATGCCATAGAGGCGGGGGGCGTCCGAGGGGTCAAACATCGGCGGCGGCAAGCATGGATTCGGCCAGTGCGATCCCCTCGGGGCGACCGACATCGCACCAATGGCCGGGGTAGTCGGCGGCGAAGAGCCTGCGCTCGGCCAGCATCATGTCCCAGAGACGGTTGAGGGAAAAGGCACGCTCGGGGATGGTGTGAAGCAGGTCGGGCTTTACGATCTGAAGCCCGGAATAAACAGAGCCCGGGCCGCGCGTGGCGCGCCCATCCGGGTCTATCTGGAAATCGCCCGTGCCGGAATGGCCGACTGCCTGCGCGCGCGGGATGCAGAGCAGAAGCGCGTCCATTTCTGCGGGGCGCCAGAGGCGTGCGAGGTGGTCGAGCGGATTGGGGCCGCGCCAGACGGCATCGGTGTTCATGGTAAAGACCGGGCCGGGGCCAAGCAGCGGCAGCGCGGCGCGAAGTCCGCCGCCGGTTTCCAAAATCTCAGGCGATTCGAGAGAGAAGCGGATAGCGCGCCCCGCCAGATGCTGCGCCAGTTGATCAGCCAGATAGTGCAGGTTCGCCACCACCGGGGCCGCGCCATGCGCCGTGACGAGATCCAGCGCGTGGTCGATGAGCGGGCGACCTGCCACCTCGATCAGCGGTTTGGGACGGGTCGCGGTCAGCGCCCCCATGCGCGTGCCGAACCCGGCGGCAAAGAGCATCAGCGGCAGGCTCATGGCGCGCGTTGCGCGCGCAGGCGCTCTCTGACGGCGGGTGTTGGCGCAGGTAGCACGGTGCGCAAGAGATCGGCAACCGGGGCAAGCGCCGGGTGATCGAGATCCCGTTGCAGATGGTCCCAGACGCGCGGGATGAGGTCGATGTATTGCGACTTGCCATCGCGCAGGCAGAGGCGGGCAAAGACGCCGAGGATACGAAGATTGCGCTGCGCCCCGAGGCAGTGATAGGCGGCCTCAAAGGCGGTTTTATCCGTGCCGGTTGCGGCGCAATAGCGGGTAATCATCGCAGTCTGGAGCGGTTGGGGCACATCGCGGCGGGCGTCTTGCAGCACAGAGACCAGATCATAGGCCCGGTGGCCAGTCATGGCGTCCTGAAAATCCAGAAGGCCGACACGGGCCGCCCCAACGCGCGCCGGCAGCCAGAGCAGGTTCTCGGCGTGATAGTCGCGCAGGACGATCACATCGGTGGTTCCGGAGTGCTGGCGCAAGACACTGTGCAGCGCGGCGAGAGCTTCGGCGCGCTGTGGGCTGTTTTCACCCGTAGCGCCAGTGAGATACCAGTCAAAGGCGAGGGCCGCCATTTCGGTCATGGTGTCTGGGCCGTAGGGTTTGAGACCCTCAGGCGGGGGCGCGCGGTGCATTTCGGTCAGCACATCGGTGGCAGCGGCGTATAGCTGTTGCTCCATTTGTGGCGCAACCGGGATGACGCGGGCAAAGAGTGCGTCGCCCAGATCCTCAAGGATCAGGAAGCCGCGCGCCTCGTCCTGTGCAAAGACCTTTGGGGCGCTGAGGCCGAGCCCGGTGAGATAACCGGCAATCTGCAGGAAGGGGCGCACATCCTCGCCACGTTCGGGTGGCGCATCCATCAGCACGGCATGCGCGCCGGTGTCGCGCCGCAGCCGCAGATACCGCCGGTTAGAGGCATCGCCTGCCAAAGGGGAAAGCGCCGCATCGGCCCAATCAGTCCCGGCGAGAAAGTCCTGCATCAGGGCAGTGCGGTCAGTCATTCAATAGCCCCTCTAGTCGCTGTCCCCACCTGTCATCCTGCCACGTCAACCGCAAGAGGCGGCGATCCTCTGCGCCGGGGTCTGTCAACGGGTCGAAATGCAGCCAGAGGGCATCCATCGGGGTCAGGTCCCCGAGACGGTCGGGCCATTCGATCAGGCAAATGGCGTCGGAAAACGCCTCGGTCAGGCCCAGTTCGACAAGCTCGATTGCGTCGCTCAGGCGGTAGAGGTCGGCATGCCAGATGTCGGCCGTCCGCCCCGGATAGGTCTGGACAAGGGTATAGGTCGGTGAGGGCACATCTTCGGGGGTGATCAGCAGGGATTGAATCAGGCAGCGGGCGAAATGGGTCTTGCCCGCGCCCACGCCGCCCGAGAGCAGGAGCGTATCGCCGGGTCTGAGCCGGGGTGCTAGGCCTTGGGCCAAGGTGCAGGTCGCATCGGGGCTGGCGAGGGGGATAAGGACGTGGTGATCGGACATGCTCCGACACTACACACGCCGCGTTCGCCCGCAACCCGGATCAGCGTGCGGGCAGGCCAACAGCGCCTGTTGATGCGCTTTCCCGGCTCTTGAGGCAAAGCATGAATTGGCCTCGACCAAGCGGCACCACCCGCACGTCCGCGCCCTTTTGACCCGGTGGGCCGGCGCTGTCGTGGAGAGTTGCAACCAGACGCCGCGTCGTGATGCGATCCTCGATCTCCGGCCAGAGGCCGGGATCGGGATAGCGTGCGCTGCACGCGCTGATCACGTCATGCAGCCTCATCTCGGCAAAGGTGACATCCGGGGCAATCCCCAGCATCTCGCCAAAAGTGGTGTTGCAGAAGAGAAGACGACCATCCTGCGCGAGCACGGCGATCCCGTCCTCCAGCCGGTCGATGACGGATTGGTGCAGGTCCATCTGGAGCCTGTGACGCCGGGTGACAGAGACCTCGAGCGAGATATCCTCGAACATAAAGGCCACTGCGCCATCGGGATGGGGCCGTCCTGTGACGCGGTAGGTCTGGCCCGAGGGCAAGGTCCAGACCTCGTGATAGAGACCGCCCGTGGCGCTTTTGACCATATCGGCGATCTGGCCGCGCCAGCTTGCGTAGTTTTTGGGTTCGGGCATCACCATCCGGTCGCGCAAGGCGTCGAAAAAGCCAAAGAGACTCGGCCGAGCGCTGAGAAATTCAGGCGAGAGACTTGTGAGATCGGTCAGCGCGGGATTGAAGACCGCCAATGTCTTGGCCCGGTCGAACACCACCAGCCCGGCAGTCAGATCGGCAAAGGTCTTGCTGAGCGTTTGGACAAAATCACGTTGCGCTGTTTCGGCCCGGATCAGGCGTGTGATGTCGAAGGCGTAATGAATGGTGCCGGACTCTGTGCGGGTCACATGCAGATCATACGATTGATCCGCCGCTCCCCCTTCGCCCGTCAGGGTCAGTCGTGTCCGCAGGGTGCCACCGAGGTCCGGCAGATCATCGGGAGGTCCCGTAAGGCGCGCGGCATGTCGAGGTGCGATGGCGCGGGCGCTGTCATTCTGCCAGATCACAGTGCCGACTGCGTCCATTATCCAGACGGGGAGCGGCGCGCTCTGCGCGGCGAGAGATTGGGATTGTAAATCGTGGTGGTGACAGGCCTGGGCGTGGCGGGCGGCGGCATCGGCGGGCGGATCGTCCCGCAACACGGCGCGCACTGTCTCGTTCTGACGGGAGAGATGGAGTTGGGCCGCGCCGTCCGACAACAACCGAAGGCTCTCCCCGTCGGTCAGATCCTCATACCCGTGCGGCAAATTCCCAAACCGAAAGCCCATCCACCTGCGAAACCGCGCCCAGTCGGTCTCTGCCTCGCGTGCGTCGGGAAGGAGCAGGTTGGCAGCGTCGTGATCCACCAGGATTCCGCCCCGAAAGAGAAACACCGTCTCTTGCTTTCCGGTTTCATCAGTGGCCGCGGTAGGCGCGGTACGGCCCATCAGCCAGAGCGCAACCATCGAAAGCATCAGAGCCAGCGGCACCAGAATGGCAATATCCCAAACGGTCATGTCAGACATCCGCATCCCTCGCAGGCTGTTTCCGAGAGCGAGCTTGGCGCAGAGTGGTTAAGGGGCGATTAACGTCAGTCGGGATCAGCCGCGAATGGGCTGGTTCACTCCCAAGGCCGGGTTGAGCGCGCCCGATGGGGCCTCGATGGCGTTGCGGGGCCATGAGACCTCAACCATGGCCCCGGTGCGCGTTGCATGGCTGGCCTGCGTGCGGAACGAGTCCGAGCCGTTGGCAAAGGTGAGATCGGCGCCTGACCGCTCCAACAGGGTTTTGGCGATGAAGAGGCCCAATCCCATGCCTTCGTATTCCGGGCGCTGCGGATCGCTGGTGGGCGCACGGCGGCGGATGAAGGGGTCGCCGATGCGCCCCAGCATGTCCGGCGGATAGCCGCGCCCATCGTCCATGATCCGCAGCGTGATGGCATCTTCGGTCCAGCCGCTCTCGACCCATACATTCTCGCGCGCGAAATCCACAGCGTTCTGGATCAGGTTGCGCAGGCCGTGAATCACTTCGGGGCGGCGCAGCACAGTCGGCTGGGTGATCAGATCCCCCTCGCCATGATCGAAATGAATCAGTTTGCCCCGGTCGACATGCGGCTCTGCCGCCTCTTCGATGAGCGCGGTCAGGGGGGCGCTGCGCAGGTGCAGATCATCCTTGCCCACGCGACCCATGGAGCGCAGGATGTCGCGGCAACGGTCGGTTTGCTGCACGATCAAGAGCGCATCCTCGCGCAGGTCCGGGTGATCGGTCAGTTCCTCCGCCAGTTCGGCGCTGGCCAATTTGATAGTCGCGAGCGGCGTGCCCAATTCATGCGCGGCGGCGGCGACCACGCCGCCCAGATCGGTCAGTTTCTGTTCGCGCGCGAGCGCCATTTGCGTGGCTTGCAGGGCGTCTGACATGGCGTGCATTTCCTGTACGATCCAGCGTGAATAGACCCCGAGAAAGAGGACCGCGATGACAATGGCCACCCAGTTGCCAAAGCGGAACACATCCGGCATCGCCAGAACGAACCCATCCTGAAGCCGCAGCGGCAGGTAGAATTGCATCAAGAGCGTGACGATCATGATCGCCATCGCGCCGAGAAAGGCGGTGGAGCGCCCCGAGAGGGCAGAGGCCGACACCGTGACGGGACCGACGATCAGGATCGAGAAGGGATTGTGCAGCCCGCCAGTGAGATAGAGCAAGAGCCCCAGTTGCAGCATGTCGAAGAGCACGACCAGAAAGGTATCCTGCTCCGACAGGCGCTTGTTCTCGGCAAAGACGAAGGCGGCGACGAGATTGCTTGCAATTGAAACCCCGATCACCAGAAAGCAGAGGCCGATTTCCAGATCGAGGTGATAGACCCGTTCGGCGATGATCAGCGCCGTCGCCTGACCCACGATGGCCCACCAGCGCAACAGGACCAGCGTGCGCAGCCGGATCCAATTGCCGCGTTCGCGGGATTTGAACAGATCAGGGGAGGGATGAGCCATATGTGCGCCTGCGTCCCATTGCATGCGGGGGAGGGGGGG
>Ga0209345_10001621_pt1 | contig 26543 bp, 24 predicted proteins | sample Cruoilmetagenom7_FD_187294 | JGI IMG/M metagenome (GOLD analysis project Ga0209345, IMG submission 187294) | Oil polluted marine microbial communities from Coal Oil Point, Santa Barbara, California, USA - Sample 7 (SPAdes) (version 2) | ecosystem: Environmental > Aquatic > Marine > Oil seeps ...
CACCGGCAAAACCAAAGGATGCCTCAGCCGCAAAACCGGCCTTGCCATGGCGTTCAAGCTGATGATCTCAGCCCAGGCCAAATGGCGCAAACTCGACGGAGCAAATCGCATGCCTGAGATCATCCAGAGGATTGAATTCAAGGACGGGATCAAGCAACTTCAAAACGCCGCCTAATCACGCCGTCACCAACTTTCGGGCATAGCTCTCCGGCAAGTGTTCCGCCCCCAGTTTGAGGTACTTGCGCACGGTGTCATTGGACACAGATAGACCCAGCCTATCCGTAATCGCAGTAATTTCATTCGGTATCGGACTTCTTTTGCCGGTCGGATCGTATCCATAACCGTCGATGGCCATCGCTGTGATGAGTTTGGCAAGACTGATTATTTCACGGTTGTCTAATTTGGTAGGTGTATTCTCAACCGAAACTGGATCCGCGTTGACGTCACATTGGGAAACATGCGTCATGGTACTAAGCATCTCAAAAAAACCCGGATGTACGGGAAAGTTGACCCTTTCGATCCACTCAATCAGCGGCTTTGCGGATACTTTTTCCGAGTAACTGTATGGTTTAAATTCCCGGCGCAATTGCTCCCTGTGACGGCCCATATAGCGGCCAACATCGTCAAGCTTGTTCTTCTTCCCTAGTGATGCGCTCACTTCTATCGCAGTCTTGAAACAGTCGGCTGGCTCTAAGCCCACGGATAGCCAAACAATCTCATCAAGAGTGAAAAAAGCCGACCTAGACCAGTGGTCGAAATCAGCCAAGTTTTTGGTTCTGAACAGCGGTGCCAGATACCACTCTGACAAACGACCAAACGCCGAATTGATCTCCTGCCGACGCGCTGTCATCCACGCCTTTGCATCATTGGAAATGGCACGGCCATCGGCAGAAAACGACAGCTGAAGTTCATCGTTACTCATGCCTGACAAATGACGCGCAATGTCTGAGAATATTTTCTCCCGCCGTACGTAGATTTTCCTCATCACACTTTGGTAGCGGTCTCCAAGTGGCAGGATGTCGTCCGCGCCCGGTGGAACAAACATACCGCCGCCTAGTCGCACAAAAATTCTTGGCACAAAGTAACTGCGATCGAACGGTTTGGGGTCTGTCACGATAACCTCACGGCGTTTTGCCGTTCAACCTGCCCTTATCTCGTCCAAAAATCCAGCCCACCAATCGGCCAATCGTCGCCTTTCGTCCCAATGCTCGCCTCGTGCATAGGCTCTGCGCACTTCATTCGTTTCAATATGCGCCAATGCCCGCTCTATCGCGTCGGGGTTCCATAGGCCGCTTTCGTTTGCCAACGTGGAAAATGTGGCACGGAACCCATGTGCAGTCATTTCATCACCGCTGTAGCCCATCCTACGTAAAGCTCCATTCAAGGTGTTTTCGCTCATGGGGCGCTGGAAGGACCGAAGTGACGGGAATAGGTACATCCCATCTCCGGTCAAAGGTTCCAAGTCCGTAAGCAACGCCAACGCCTGTCGGGGCAGCGGAACCTTGTGCGGACGTCGCATCTTCATCACCTCCGCCGGGATTGACCAGATGCCATCTTCCATATCGACCTGTTCCCATTTCGCGTGGCGTAATTCGCCAGGGCGTTGGGCAAGGATCGCCAGAAGCTTGAGCGCGATGCAGGTCGTCGTCTGACCTTCAAAGGTGTCGATAGCCCGCAAAAGCCCCCCCAGCGCCTTTGGATCGGTGATCGCGGCGCGCGGTGTCACGGTTGGGCGGATCAGGGCGTCGCGCAGCGCATATGTAGGGTCCGTGTCAGCAATGCCACTCGCGACTGCATAGCGAAAAATAGAGCCTACCCGCGACCGTAGACGATGAGCGGTTTCATAATTGCCCTTAGCTTCGACCTTGCGCAGCGTTGTCAGGATCAGCGGCGCTGTGATTTCAGTGATCGGCTTCCGCCCAAAGTCACGATTGGCGAGAGACAGGTGGTATTCGGTTTTTGCCAGGGTTGCTGCAGATTTGCCTTCCTTGCGCTGCTTGTCGAGAAACGCGGTGCCGATGGCTTCAAAGGTGTTCTCTCCTACCATCAGCCTGTTCCGCTTGGCGTCCTGCTTGGCCTGACTGGGATCAATGCCCTCCGCCAGTTTGACTTTGGCGGCGTCGCGTTCTTGCCGGGCCTTGGCCAAGGTGATTGCAGGATAGTCACCTATCACCAACAGCTTTTCCTTACCGCCGATGCGATATTTGAACCGCCACGACTTAGCGCCACTGGTTTTGACCAGTACGAACAACCCGCCAAAATCACTGACCTTGTAAGGCTTTTCTTTGGTCTTAAGGTTTCGAATCTGGATATCGGTTAGAGGCATAGCAGGGGTACGCTCGAAAGTTGTTTTGAACCGTACCCCAATACGCACCCCCATTGCGGGGGGTATGTCATCGGATCAAGATAACCTGCATCGGACAAACGGTCTGCTAAAACCCCTTATAAAAAAGGCTTAAACGGATGTCACTGCGCTTCTTGAGATGTAAAAATGGTGCCTCAAGAGGGACTCGAACCCCCGACCTTGTCCTTACGAAGGACCTGCTCTACCAGCTGAGCTATTGAGGCGACGCAACCGCCCGTTTAAACGCAACGCGCTATCCGTTCAAGTCAGATTTAGAGCGCAATGGCGACGTCGCCGTCATGGTCTTCGGGGTTCTTCCTCTCAGCCGCAGCACTTTTAGGGGTCTGGCGGTGCGCAGGCCAAAAGCGCCTCAAGGTCGATGGGGTCGTTGACCATGGCAAGGTTGCCTTTTGCGTCGCGCGGCCATTCTTCTTCGGGGCGATCGCGGTAAAGTTCGACACCGTTGCCGTCAGGGTCAGAGACATAAATCGCCTCACTCACCCCATGATCGGCGGCGCCCTCAATCGCGATACCTGCATGCACCACGCGACGCAGGGCATCGGCCAATTGCGCGCGGTCCGGGTAGAGAAACGCGGTATGGTATAGCCCGGTGTGACCCTTGGGCGCGGGTGTGCCGCCAAGGCTTTCCCAAGTGTTGAGGCCAAGGTGATGGTGATAGCCACCCGCCGACAAAAACGCCGCCCGTGTGCCGTATCTCTGCTGAAGCTCGAAACCAAGCACGCCCTGATAAAAGGCGATGGCGCGGTCAAGATCGGCCACCTTCAGGTGGACATGGCCGATCCGGGTCTGGGGGTGAACGGGGGGCATGATCAGGGGCCTTTCTCTGGATGCCCCAATCTAGCCATTGCGCGGCAAGCGCTCAATTCCCGTTCTTTGCCCATCTTCTGTGCGAAAATGCAAAGGTTGCCTAGATTGCCGCCTTCAGGCTTTCCTCAAGATAGATCTCGCGCAAGCGCGGGGCGCGTTGCCCCGGCGTGCCGCTGCCAATTGCTGCGCCGTCGATTTCCACCACCGGCATCACAAAGGCGCTGGCCGAGGTGATAAACGCCTCATCCGCCGATTTCGCCTCGTCGATGGTAAAGTTGCGTTCCTCAACCTCCATCTGCGCTTCGCGGGCAAAACGCAAAACGGCGGCGCGGGTGATGCCATGCAGGATATCGCTCGACAGGGCGCGGGTGATGATCTTGTTGCCCTTGACGATATAGGCGTTGTTGCTGGTGCCTTCGGTGACAAAGCCGTCCTCGACCATCCAGGCATCATCGCAGCCGGCCTTTTTCGCCATCATCTTGCCCATCGACGGATAAAGAAGTTGTACCGTCTTGATGTCGCGCCGTCCCCAGCGGATATCCTCGATCGACACGATCCGAAGCCCGGTTTTCGCCACCGGAGTCTTGGCCATGCCGGGTTTGGACTGGGTGAACAGCACAAGCGTCGGTTCGGTGGTGTCAGGATCGGGAAAGACAAAGTCGCGGTCGCCATCGCTGCCGCGGGTGACCTGGAGATAGATCAACCCATCTTCGATTTCGTTGACGCGCACCAATTCGCGATGGATTTCAAGCAGGTCATCAAAGGCGACAGGTTTTTTCATGTCCAGCTCGGTCAGCGAGCGTTCAAGCCGTGCCTGATGGCCGCCAAAATCAATCAACTTGCCGCCCAGAACGCTGGTCACCTCATAAACCCCGTCCGCCATAAGAAAACCGCGATCAAAGATCGAAACACTCGCTTCGGTCTCAGGCAGGTATTGGCCGTTCACATAAACAGTGCGCATGGTGTTATCCCCAAAGCTCGGGCCCGGGCGGGTGCACCCCGGCGGCATCAAATGTCAAAGCGTTCTCACGGTCTTCGGCCAGAAGGAGCGGGCCGTCAAGGTCTGTCACCAACGCGCCTTGCGCGACAAGCGTCGCAGGCGCCATGGCAAGGCTTGATCCGACCATACAGCCAACCATCACCTGATACCCTTGCGCAAGCGCTGCGTCGCGCAGGGCAAGCGCCTCGGTCAGGCCGCCGGTTTTGTCGAGCTTGATGTTCACTACATCGTATTTGCCCTTCAAACCGGCAAGGCTGGCGCGATCATGACAGGATTCGTCGGCGCAGACCGGCAGCGGGCGCTCCATCCCGATTAGCACGTCGTCCTCGCCCGAGGGCAGGGGCTGTTCCACCAATGCCACCCCAAGGCGCAGAAGATGGGGCGCAAGATCCGCATAGACCTGGGCGCTCCAGCCCTCATTGGCGTCGATGATGATCTTCGCCTCTGGCGCGCCACGGCGCACTGCCTCAAGGCGGGGCATGTCGTCGGGTGTGCCAAGTTTGATTTTCAGGATCGGACGATGGGCATTTTGTTCGGCCTGCGCCTGCATTTTTTCGGGGGTATCAAGCGACAGGGTATAGGCCGTGATTTCCGGCCCTGGTTGCGCCACGCCTGCCAGTTGCCAGACGCGTTGCCCGCTTTGCTTGGCCTCAAGATCCCAAAGCGCGCAATCGACCGCGTTGCGGGCCGCCCCGGCGGGCAACAGATCATAAAGCGCCGCGCGTGTCAGCTGATCGGGCAGGCCCGTGATCTCGGCGGTGACGCTGTCAAGAGTTTCGCCGTAACGCGCATAGGGCACACATTCGCCCCAACCGGTCACGCCGCCCTCGGTGACGCGCACGGTCAAAACCTGCGCCTCGGTCCGCGATCCCCGGCTGATGGTAAAAACCTGCGCAAGTTTGAACACGTCGCGGGTCACGTCAATCTGCATGGCTCAGCCCTTTCACCATCCCAAAAATACTCAAAATCCTCGACCTGCAATCAGGCCTAGACCTATCAGAGACCCGCCAGCGCATCCACAAGCTTGCCCGCGCCAAAGCGATAGGGGTCTGTGGCCGGAAGGCCCATTTCAGTCTCTACCTTGGCCAGATAGGCAAGCGCGGCTTCTTCACTCATATGCTGGGTGTTGACCGATATGCCAACCACCTCACAGGCAGGATTGGCCACGCGTGCAATCGGCAACGCCATGTCGCGCAGCGCCTCAAGCGAGGGCAAGGCGTAATCCGGCAGGCCGCGCATATGGGTGCGGGTGGGTTCATGGCACAGAATAAGCGCGTCGGGTTGTCCGCCATGAATAAGCGCCATGGTCACCCCCGAGAACGAGACGTGAAACAGGCTACCCTGCCCCTCGATCAGATCCCAGTGATCATCGTCATTGTCCGGCGTTAGCCATTCCACCGAGCCGGCCATGAAATCGGCAATCACGGCATCAAGGGGCACGCCGTCGCCGGTGATCAGAATGCCGGTTTGCCCGGTTGGGCGAAACGTGGCCTTCAGACCGCGCGCGATCATGTCACGCTCCATGGCCATGGCTGTGTACATCTTGCCGACCGAGCAATCGGTGCCGACGGGAAGACAGCGTTTGCCGCGGCGTTTCTTGCCATCGGCAATTGGATAGCTGAGCGATGGCACCCGCACGTCATGCAGCGCGCGGCCGGTCGCCTCGGCGACGGCGCGCAGGTCGGGCTCGTCCTGCAGCAGGTTGTGCAGTCCGGAGGCCAGATCAAACCCCTCTTCGAGGGCAGCGACCAGCACCTTTTTCCATTCCTTGCTGATGACCCCGCCCCGGTTGGCGACGCCAATCACCAGGGTTTGTGCGCCCGCCGCCCTGGCCTCGGCCAGGGTCATGTCGGCCAGCCCAAGATCGGCACCACAGCCCGGCAGGCGAAACTGTCCCACGGCGTTTTCGGGCCGCCAGTCACGAATGCCGATGGCCACTTTGGCGGCAAGCATGTCAGGCACATCGCCGAGGAACAAAAGATAGGGGGTGTTGATCATGGCGCGTCCTTTCGAGAGCAAGTGGTGGTGGCAACTTCCTATGAAACGGGCACGATTATCTAGCGAAATTTCTGCTAAAGCGAGAATTTGCACATGTTTCTTCTATAAAAAGGGAATTACCTCGAATTTTCTACGCATACCGATTGGCTAACCGGTTTTTGTGGCAAGTGAAAAGCAGCTTGCGATCGGGCGCGCAATTTCATACCCAATGGCGCGAGAAATACGCAACTTCCTTAATCACGGAGCCGCCCGACATGAGCTTTCGCTTGCAACCCCCCGCCCCCGCCCGCCCCAATCGCTGTCAGCTGTTCGGCCCCGGTTCCAATACCAGGTTGTTCGAAAAGATGGCGGCCAGTGCGGCGGATGTGATCAATATCGACCTTGAAGACTCTGTCGCCCCCAGTGACAAGGATGTCGCGCGCCAGAATACCATCGAGGCGATCAACACGGTGGATTGGGGCAAAAAGTACCTGAGCGTGCGGATCAACGGGCTGGATTCGCCGTTCTGGTATCGCGATGTGGTCGATCTTCTGGAACAGGCGAGCGACCGGCTTGATCAGATCATGATTCCCAAGGTGGGCTGTGCGGCGGATATCTATGCTGTTGATGCGCTTGTGACCTCGATCGAGGCCGCCAAGGGCCGCAAGAAGCCGATCAGTTTTGAGGTGATCATCGAATCCGCTGCCGGCATTTCCCATGTCGAGGAAATTGCCGCCGCGAGCCCCCGCCTTCAGGCGATAAGCCTTGGTGCCGCTGATTTCGCGGCGTCGATGGGCATGTCGACCACCGGCATTGGCGGCACGCAGGAAAACTATTACATGCTGCACGAGGGCCAGCGGCACTGGTCAGATCCCTGGCATTGGGCGCAGACGGCAATCGTCGCGGCCTGTCGCACCCACGGAATTTTGCCGGTAGACGGGCCGTTTGGCGACTTTAGCGATGACGAAGGGTTCCGGGCGCAGGCGCGCCGGTCGGCCACCCTTGGGATGGTCGGAAAATGGGCGATCCACCCCAAGCAAATCGCGCTGTCCAATGAGGTTTTCACACCCTCGGATGAGGCCGTGAACGAGGCACGTGAGATCCTTCAGGCGATGGAAGAGGCAAAGGCGCGCGGCGAGGGGGCGACCACTTATAAGGGCCGCCTTGTGGACATCGCCAGTATCAAGCAGGCCGAGGTGATTGTGAAACAGGCAGAGATGATCGCCTCGCAATAAGTCGGGCGCGGTCATGGCCTATTCGGCGGCGACCTTGATCACGGCTTCCATCTGGTCAAGCTTCTCTTGCGCGAGATGGCACTTGATCTGATGGCCCGGCGCGAGATCGCGCAGGGGCGGCACCTGTTTTTCGCAAAGCCCGCCGGGAACCTCTGATTTCCAGCGGCAGCGGGTCTGAAACGGACAGCCGGGCGGCGGGTTCATCGCCGAGGGTACGTCGCCCTCAAGCACGATATGCTTTTTCTCGATGCTGGTATCGGCGATGGGCACAGCAGACAAAAGCGCCTCGGTATAGGGGTGGTAGGGGGGCGCAAAAACCTGATCTGTCGTGCCGAGTTCCACCACATGGCCAAGGTACATCACCATCACGCGGTCGCTGAGATAGCGCACGATGCTAAGGTCATGGCTAATGAACAAAAGCGTGGTTTTCTGTTTGCGCTGGATTTCCATCAACAGGTCGGTCACTGCGGCCTGCACGCTGACATCAAGCGCCGAAACCGGTTCGTCGGCCACCACAATCCGCGCGCCGCCGGCAAAGGCGCGGGCGATGCCGACGCGCTGTTTCTGCCCGCCCGAAAGCTGGCGTGGCATGCGGTCGCCAAATTCACGCGGGAGCTTGACCAGATCAAGCAGGCGCATCATTTCATCGCGCCGTTCCTGCTCGGTTTTTCCGACCCCGAAGATCTCCAGCGCGCGCATGATCTGGCGCCCCACCGTCATCGACGGGTTAAGGGTGTCAAACGGGTTCTGGAACACCATCTGCACATCGGCCACGGTCTGAGTGCCGCGTCTCTCTATCGAGGTCTGCTCGATGTTGCGGCCGTCCAGAAGGATCGCGCCTTCGGTCGCGGTCTCGAGCCCCATCAAGACCTTGGCGAAGGTTGATTTGCCACAGCCCGATTCCCCGACGATGGCCAGTGTTTCGGATTCCCGCGCCTCAAAGCTCAGGGTTTCGTTGGCCTTGACCACGCGCGTTCCGGCGCTTCCGCCAAACAGGGCGTTGGCGGCCACCTCGTAGTATTTCTTGAGGGCGTCAACCTTGAGAATCACCTTTCCGGGATTGGTCGCCGCAGTCTCGGCGCTGGCCGCAAACGGTGCATGCCAGTCGATATCGCGGTAGCGCAGGCAGCGGGTGAAATGCCGATCATCGCCGTCAATCGGTGCCATCGGAATGCTCGTGCCATCGCATTGACCGGCCTGAAAGTAATCGCACCGTGGCCCGAAATTACAGCCATCCGGCCGTTCATGCGGGAGGGGAAAGTTGCCGGGAATGGCCTTGAGGGGGCGGTTGTTCTTGTTGGCGCCGGGCAAGGGAATCGACCGGAAAAGCGCCTGCGTATAGGGGTGCTGCATCTTGTCGAACACATCCTTGATGCTTCCGGTTTCGACCGCCTCGCCAGAATACATCACGCAAATCCGGTCACAGGTTTCAAGGACAAGCCCAAGGTTATGGCTGATGAACAGCATCGAGGTGCCGTATTTCTTGCCCAGATCCTTGACCAGATCAACAACCGCCGCCTCGACGGTCACATCAAGGGCGGTGGTCGGTTCATCGAGAATCAAGAGCGATGGCTTGGACATAAGCGCCATGGCGATCACGATGCGCTGTTGTTGCCCGCCCGACAACTGATGAGGATAGGATCTCAGAATGCGCTCGGGGTCGGGCAACTTGACGTCATTCACCACATCCAGCGCGCGCGCCCAGGCGTCGCTTTCTGAAATCCCCTCGTGGATCATCGGCACTTCGATAAGTTGTTTGCCGATCCGCATGGCCGGGTTCAGGCTTGCCATCGGCTCCTGATAGATCATCGCGATTTCATTGCCGCGGATATCGCGCAGATCTTCGGCGCTCATCTCGGCAAGGTCGCGCCCCTTGAAACGGACAGAGCCGCCGACAACCCTGCCATTGACGCCCAGATCCTGCATTACGCCAAGCGCTACGGTGGACTTGCCACAGCCGGATTCCCCGACAAGGCCGACCGCCTCGCCGGGCTGAACGCTCACGGAAAAATCCATCACGGCCGGGATTTCGCGCAGCCGCGTGAAAAAGGAAATCGACAGATCACTGATCTCAAGGATCGGTCCGTCATATGCGTCCTTTGCCATTCTGATCTCCCATTTCAGCGGGGCGATTTTGCCCTCTTTCATCTTTCCCGAAATACTCCGGGGGTCCGGGGGCCGGCCCCCGGTGGTGATCCCTCACCGCTCAGTCCCGCAGGCTTTCCTCGCGCAAGCCATCCGCCAAGAGGTTCAACCCCAGAACCAGGCTCAGCAGTGCAAAGGCGGGGGGCAGGGCCGGGTGCAGATACATCGTGAGCAGCTTGCGCCCTTCGTTGATCGTGCTGCCCCAATCGGGGCTTTCGGGGCTGAGGCCGAGACCGAAAAAACCCAAGGTGCCCAAAAGGATCGTGGTATAGCCGATGCGCAGGCAGAAATCGACAAGAAGCGGCCCGCGCGCATTGGGCAGGATTTCCCAGAGCATGATGTACCACGGCCCTTCGCCACGGGTCTGGGCGGCGGCGACATAGTCGCGGGTCTTGATATCCATGGTGAGGCCGCGCACGATGCGAAACACCGTCGGAGAATTGACAAACACCACCGCCACGAACACCACCAAAAGGTTGGGTGGAAACCCGATGATCCCAAGCGGATCGGCATTCCAGGCAATCCCGAGATAAAGCCAGAGACCGATCACGAGCGTCACGCCGACATAAAGGTTGCGGCGCGTCGGCTGGGTGTGAAACCGCGAATTCCACAGGATGACCAGAAACACGATCGGAAAAACGAACAGCACGGCGGCCATATAGACCGGGATACCGGTCAGCACGATTTCCGGCGTGACCAGCAGGTAAAACAGCAGGATCACCGGAAAGGCCAGAATGAGGTTGGCCAGAAAAGACAGCACCGTATCAAGCTTGCCACCGTAATACCCCGCCGGCAGGCCAAGGGTGATCCCGACCATAAAGGCGAACAGGCTGGCGAAGGGGGCGATCTTGATCACCTCCCAGGCGCCCACGATCATCCGGCTGAACACATCCCGGCCAAGGTGGTCGCCGCCAAACAGGTAATAGGGATAGGCGTTCGGGTCGGGCGCACCGATCAGCTTGCTGAATGGCGTGCCCGGCGGTTTGTTCTTCATCGAGGCTGATTGTTCCAGCACCCCATGGGTGGTGATCAGATCAAACGCGCCACCAAAAACGCCGGTAAAGACCCAGAACATCACCATGGCAAAACCGATCATGCCGATCGGGCTGTCGAACAGCTTGCCATAAAGGCCCAGTCGGCGCTTGCAGGTGACCGATAGGGCGAAGGTCACCACGAGGGCGATCCAGACCGGCGTGAACTGCCCCAGCATGCGCAGGATAATCTCGCCCCAGCTCAGGGATTCCATGGTTTCTGCCTCCGTTAGCTGACGCTGATGCGCGGGTTGAGATAGATATAGCCGATATCGGAAATCAGCTGGGTCACCAGCACGACAATCACCGATATCACCGACACACCCAGCAAAAGCTCGATATCGTTGTTCCCGGCCGCCTGAACCAGGGTCCAGCCAAAGCCCTTGTAGTTGAACAATGTCTCGACGATCACCACCCCGTTCAAAAGCCAGGGAAATTGCAGCATGATCACTGTAAAGGGCGCGATAAGCGCGTTGCGCAGCGCATGTTTGACCACGATGTTGTAGAAACTCACGCCCTTGAGGCGCGCGGTGCGGATATATTGTGCGGTCATGACCTCGGCCATGCTGGCGCGGGTCATGCGGGCGATATAGCCCATGCCGTAAAGTGCAATGGTGAGAACCGGCAAAAAGAAATTCTCGAAAGTGGCGTCATTCATCGCACTGGTGGCGGTGCCCTTGAACCACTTCAGCCCGACCGCCGTGCTTGCGAAAACGGCGATGAACAACACGCCCGACACATATTCCGGCGTGGCCGTGGTGGTGATCGCGACCGTCGACAGCGCGCGGTCGGTGCGAGAGCCTTCGCGCATCCCCGCCAGCACCCCGAGGATAAGCGCCGAGGGCACCATCAACAGCATCACCCAGAACATGAGCTTGCCGGTCAGCGCCAGCTTGTCACCGATGATTTCGAACACGTCTTTCTTGAAAACCGTGGAATAACCCCAGTCGCCCTGCAAGACCCCACAACGGCGCGGCGCATCCTCCGGGCTTATGTCGGGGCCGATACAGCGCCCGCGCGTTACCCCTGCGCTATCCTCGATCACATAACCCGGCAAAACCCCAAGCCATTGGCCGTATTTCACGCCGACAGGTTGCAGATACCCGTTCTTGGCAAGATAGCTTTCGACCTCGCCGTCCGACATCCGAAAGTTGCCTTGGGTTTTGGCCAGCTTTTCAAGGTTGGGATAAAGGTTGGTCAGAAAGAAGACGATGAACGTCAGGCAGAGCGCCGTCAGGACCATGACCGCGATCCTGCGCAGGATAAACCGTACCATTTTGCGCCCCCCTGGGTGACGTTTTTGTACAAGTGCTAGTACAAAGGGGGGTGTTGGTCCAGCGTCTCATGCGACAGAACGCGGTCTGTCAGCGCCCCCGGCCGCTGTCGGCCGGGGGCGGGTGTTGGCTTCAGATCAGGGATTTCGGGTCAACCGTGTCCATCCCAAGGGCGGTGCCGACCGCCTCGTATGTAAGCTTGCCGTCATGCACGTTCAGTCCGTTCAGAAGGTGCGGATCATCGGCGCAGGCCTTTTTCCAACCCTTTTTGGCCAGGGCCAGCATGAACGGCATGGTCGCATTGCCAAGCGCCAGCGTCGAAGTGCGGGCAACCGCGCCGGGCATGTTGGCGACGCAGTAATGCATGATGCCGTCGACCTCATAGATCGGGTCCTGATGGGTGGTCGCGCGCGAGGTTTCAAAACAGCCGCCCTGGTCGATCGCCACATCGACAAGAACCGCGCCGGGTTTCATGATCGCAAATTGATCGCGGCGCACAAGCTTGGGCGCGGCGGCACCGGGGATAAGCACCGCACCGACCACCATATCGGCCTGTGGTAGCAGTTCCTCCAATAGGCCAGCCGACGAATAACCGGTTTTGAGGCGGCCCATGAACAGATCGTCAAGCAGGCTGAGGCGTGGCAACGACCGATCGAGTACGGTCACGTCGGCGCCCATGCCTGCGGCGACGCGCGCTGCATTGATGCCGACAACACCACCACCGATGACGATCACGCGGGCCGGGCCAACGCCGGGTACGCCGCCCATAAGAACGCCGCGCCCGCCATTGGCCTTTTGCAGGGTCCAGGCGCCAACCTGCGGCGCAAGACGGCCCGCAACCTCGGACATCGGCGCCAAGAGCGGCAGCCCACCGGCACGGTCGGTCACGGTTTCATAGGCAATCGCGGTACAGCCCGAGGCCAACAGATCCCTGGTCTGTTCGGGGTCGGGGGCAAGGTGAAGATAGGTGAACAAAAGCTGACCCTGGCGCAGCATCTTGCGCTCGACCGCCTGGGGTTCCTTGACCTTGACGATCATGTCGGCACTGGCAAAGATGTCCTCGGCGGTGGCGATGATCTTGGCGCCCGCGGCTTCATAGGCGGCATCGTCAAATCCGGCGCCAAGCCCTGCCCCGGATTGAATAAGCACCTCGTGGCCCTGGCTCACAGCCTCTAATGCGGCATTGGGGGTGATACCGACACGGTATTCCTGCGGCTTGATTTCAGTAGGGCAACCGATTTGCATTGAGTCTCCTTTTCGTTGACTATTGCTATCAGCCTGTCAAAGGTTCAGAGCAAGGCGCTTGAAATTTTACTCGTCTTTCGGGTTTTTTTGTGAATATTATTCGCAATAGTGCCAATTGTTTCGGAAGGTCTTGCGCTGGTGTCCCTTGATTTGAATGATCGTCGTCTATTGGCGATTCTACAAAAGCGCGGGCGCATTTCCAATGCCGAGCTGGCCGATGAAATCAACCTGTCGGCAAGCGCCTGTCACCGGCGTGTTCAGCGGCTGGAAACCGAGGGCTATATCAAGGGTTATGTCGCCCTTTTGGACGCGCGCAAGATGGGGGTGCCGGCGACGGTTTTCGTTGAAATTACCCTCAACACGCAGGCCGATGAGGTGCTTGAATCCTTTGAAAAGGCGGTGGCGCGCATTCCTGACGTGCTTGAATGTCATCTGACCGCCGGAAGCGCCGATTACATCCTCAAGATTGTTGCCGAGGATACCGAAGATTTTGCCCGCATTCACCGGCAATATCTGACCCGCTTGCCCGGTGTCGCCAAAATGCAGTCAAGCTTTGCCCTGCGCACGGTGTTCAAGACCACAGCCTTGCCGGTTTGAACCAAATTTTACGAAGTTTTCAGAACCTTGATTAAGTGAGCCTTTAGAGAACTCTGCAACTTTATACCCCAACAAGGGATTGGGGTATGACCAGGACATTCAAAGGCATCGACAGTGAGTTCGGCGTGTCCACGGGCACGCACGTCAACAGCGGCCCGGGCCAGTCGAGATTCGATTATCCGCCATCGGGTTCAACCGACCTTGTTGTCACGTCACAGGACGGCGACACCGATCCTAACCTTTACGAGGTTGGCGAAACCTATACCTTAAGCTGGACTGGCGCAGGCAACCAGATCATTCAGAATGCAACGGTCATTCGAAGCGATGATGCCCCGAATGATGCGGGCGGTGTTGTCGTGTTTGAGGGCTTGGATCAGAACGGCGCACTGGCACAGGTCGTCTGGACGCCGGGTTTCGATCTTGAATCCTGGTATGACGATAATTCCTACTGGGGACCGCCCAACTTTTATACTTCGGATCAAAACGCCGCCTACACCCACGGCTATGTGTGTTTTGCCATGGGGGTGATCATTCAAACGCCAAACGGCACCAAACCGGTCGAAAGCCTGAGTGCCGGCATGTTTGTGTCCACACGCGATCATGGGCCCCGGAAAATTCTCTGGGCCGGGCGTAAAACCGTGGTCGGGACAGGGCGCAATGCCCCGGTCTGTTTTGACCCCGGCGCAATAGGCAACCGCCGTCTGATGAGCCTCTCGCAACAGCATCGGGTGATGATCGCCTCGCCCATGGCAGAGCTGTTTTTTGGCCACCAAGAGGTTCTTGTACCGGCCAAGGCGCTGATCAATGGCCGTGATATCCGGTTAGAGCCGTGTCGCGAGATCACTTATCTGCATCTTTTGCTGGAGCAGCACGAGATCCTGAATGCCGGGGGCGGCGCGTCCTGTGAAAGCCTCTTGCCGGGGGATATGGCAGATACTCTGTTGTCGAAAAACCTGCCCGAGATCAGGGGCCTTGGGCCGGTCGGCGATCGGGCGGCACGCCCCATTCTCACCTATCGCGAGGCGCGCTGTATCGTAGGGGCGCGTGTTCCGCCCCAGAGTGCCAAAGCGCTCTGAGGCACTTGTCTGTTCCGCGACTTTGCATCACTCTAAGGCCCTGAAAAGAGGGCATGCCATGGAATGGGATTACATCATCGTCGGCGCCGGTAGTGCGGGCTGTGTTCTGGCCAACCGCCTGAGCAAGGCCGGGCAAAAGGTGCTGTTGCTAGAGGCCGGCGGGCGCGACAACTATCATTGGGTGCATATCCCGATGGGCTATCTCTATTGCATCGGCAATCCGCGCACCGACTGGTGTTTCAAGACCGCGCCAGAGCCGGGGCTGAACGGGCGCAGCCTTTTATATCCGCGCGGCAAGGTTCTGGGTGGGTGCAGTTCGATCAACGGCATGCTCTATCTGCGCGGGCAGGCCGCCGATTACGATGGCTGGCGGCAAATGGGCAATACCGGCTGGGGTTGGGATGACATTCTGCCCTATTTCAAGCGCTCCGAGGATTATGTCGATGGCGCGTCCGAGTCGCATGGCGCGGGGGGCGAATGGCGAGTCGATAATCAGCGCCTTCATTGGGATGTTCTGGATCACTGGCGTGATGCGGCGATGGCGGCGGGCCTGCCGCTTAGTCACGATTTCAACACTGGCGACAATGAGGGTGTCGGCTATTTCAAGGTAAACCAGCGGAATGGCTGGCGGATGAACACCGCCAAGGCGTTTTTGCGGGCTGAAAGCGGCCCGGGGCTAAAGGTGGAAACCCAGGCACATACGCAGCGTATTCTGATGAGGGATGGCCGCGCCGTCGGGGTGGAATATCGGCAAGGCGATGAGGTGAAAACCGCGCGCACTAAGGGCGAGGTGATCCTGAGCGCGGGCGCGGTCGGTAGCCCGCAGATCCTGCACCTGTCGGGGATCGGTCCGGGCGATGAATTGCGCCAGCACGGGATTGAGGTTTACCACAATGCCCCGGTCATTGGCGGCAATCTTCAGGACCATTTGCAACTGCGGTGCGCCTGGCGGCTGAGCGGGGCGAAAACTCTGAATACCATGGCCAATTCGATGCTTGGCAAGATGGCGATCGGATTGGAATACATGCTCAAGCGCTCTGGCCCGATGTCGATGGCCCCAAGCCAGCTTGGCGCTTTTGCGAAATCCCGGCCCGATCTTGCGACGCCTGACCTTGAGTTTCACGTTCAGCCGCTGTCGCTTGAGGCGTTCGGTCAGGGCTTGCATGATTTTCCGGGGATGACCGCCAGCGTTTGCAATCTGCGACCGGAAAGCCGGGGCAGGATTTCGCTTGCCTCACCCAATCCGCAGGATGCGCCGGTGATTGCGCCCAATTACCTGTCGACCGAGGGTGATCGTCAGGTTGCGGCCGCCTCAATCCGGGTGGCGCGCAAGATCATGGATCAGGCCCCGATGCAGCGCTATGCGCCCGAAGAGATCAAGCCCGGCCTGACAGCGCAAACCGAAGCAGAACTTATGACAGCGGCGGGCGATATTGGCACCACGATTTTTCACCCGGTCGGCACCGTGCATATGGGCGCAACTGACAGCGCGCCGCTTGATCCGCGTCTTCGGATGCGCGGGATTGGCGGGTTGCGGGTGGTCGACGCAAGCGTGATGCCGACAATTACCAGCGGCAATACCAATTCGCCCACGATCATGATTGCCGAAAAGGCCGCAGACATGATTTTGGCCGATGCGCGCGCCTGACAAAATCAAAGGCCCCGGTGTTTCCACCGAGGCCCCCGACTGGTACGCAATATCGTGAGTGATGGCGCACAGCAGTCAATCAAAAAGCAAATTCTGTAACTGGTCACTGAACGACTTTTGTCACAGGGTACGCCGCTGTTCATGGGGAAAAAACACGCGTTTGTCCCGTAAGGAAAACCTTACCTTTCGATCAAATTTTGCATGACGTCGCGTAAGGTGCAGGCACAAAAAAGGCCCCGGCGAAAACGTCGGGGCCTTGATTCAGAATAAGACAGCGATCAATCGGCGTCTTTTTCAGCTTTCTCGGGTGTGACCTCTGCGCCGGTTTCCTGATCGACGACCTTCATCGACAGGCGGACCTTGCCGCGATCATCAAAGCCAAGCAGCTTGACCTTGACGTCCTGACCTTCTTTGAGCACATCGCTGGGATGGTTCAGGCGGCGGTTTTCGATCTGGCTAACGTGGACCAGACCGTCGCGCTTGCCAAAGAAGTTCACGAAGGCACCGAAATCGACGATCTTGACGACTTTGCCATCGTAAACCTGACCAACCTCGGGCTCGGCCACGATCGAATAGATCATGTCATAGGCTTTCTTGATCGAATCGGCGTTCGGCGATGCGATCTTGATGATGCCTTCGTCGTTGATATCGACCTTGGCGCCCGACACTTCGACGATCTCGCGGATCACTTTACCGCCCGAGCCGATCACTTCACGGATCTTGTCGGTCGGGACCTGCATGGTTTCGATCCGGGGGGCGTGGATGCTGAAGTCAGCGGCGCCGGAAAGCGCCTTGTCCATTTCACCCAGGATATGCATGCGGCCGGATTTCGCCTGCTCAAGCGCTTGCTTCATGATCTCGGGGGTGATGCCCGCAACCTTGATGTCCATCTGCAACGAGGTGATGCCCTCGGAGGTGCCGGCCACTTTGAAATCCATGTCGCCAAGGTGATCTTCGTCACCAAGGATGTCCGACAGGATCGCAAAAGACCCGTCATCTTCAAGCACAAGGCCCATCGCCACACCGGCAACAGATGTCTTGAGCGGAACGCCCGCATCCATCATCGACAAAGAGCCACCACAGACCGACGCCATCGAGCTTGAGCCGTTGGATTCTGTGATCTCCGACACAAGGCGGATGGTGTAGGGGAAATCGGTTGCGGCAGGCAGAACAGCCTGAAGCGCGCGCCATGCAAGTTTACCATGGCCGATTTCACGACGTCCCGGAGGGCCAACGCGCCCGGCTTCGCCCACCGAATAGGGGGGGAAGTTGTAATGCAGCAGGAAGTTCGATTTGAAATTCCCGTGCAGCGCGTCGATGAACTGTTCGTCGTCGCCGGTGCCAAGGGTGGTCACGACAAGCCCCTGAGTTTCCCCACGGGTGAACAGAGCCGAGCCGTGGGTGCGCGGCAAAAGGCCGGTTTCACAGACAATATCGCGGATTTCATCCAGACGACGCCCGTCGATCCGGTTGCCGTTTTTCACGACATCGCCGCGCAGAACAGTCGATTCCAGCTTTTTGAACGCCGACCCTAGGTTGCCATCCTCAAGCTGCTCTTCGGTCAGCTTGGCTTTGATCGCGTCGCGTGCGGCAGAAATCGCATGAGTGCGCTCCTGCTTGTCGCGAATGGCGAATGCGGCGCGCATGTCGTCTTCGCCGACGGCTTTGACGGCCGCGTAAAGGTCAGAGTAATCCGGCGGAGTAAAGTTGAACGGCTCTTTCGCGCACTCTTCGGCGAGCGAGATGATCAGGTCACAAACCGGTTGGATTTGCTCATGCGCGAAGGTCACGGCGCCAAGCATTTCTTCTTCGGTAAGCTCATAGGCCTCGGATTCGACCATCATCACGGCGTCTTTTGTGCCTGCGACGACCAGATCAAGGCGTTGCTCGGGGTTGTTGCGCAGGTTGTGCATATCGTCGATCTCGGGGTTGAGGATATATTCCCCATCCGAGAAACCAACGCGACAACCGGCAATCGGGCCACGGAACGGTGCGCCCGAAATGGTCAGGGCGGCCGAGGTTGCGATCATCGCAACGATATCGGGATCATTGACCAGATCGTGGCTCAGAACGGTACACATCACGAGGGTTTCGTTTTTGAACCCCGGTACAAACAGCGGGCGGATCGGACGGTCGATCAGGCGCGCGGTCAGTGTTTCTTTTTCCGAAGGACGTGCTTCGCGTTTGAAAAAGCCGCCGGGCACTTTGCCGGCCGCATAGTATTTCTCTTGGTAGTGAACCGTCAGCGGGAAGAAATCCATTCCCGGTTTTTGCTCTTTGGCAAAGGTCACGTTCGCCATGACGCTGGTTTCACCAAGCGTGGCAATAACAGACCCATCGGCCTGACGGGCGATCTTGCCGGTTTCCAGTGTGAGGGTTTCTTCCCCCCACTGCATTGATTTTTTCGTCTCTTTAAACATCACGTTTCCTATGTTGGCCGTATCGGGCGTATCCCGTCGGGCCCATTTGCATCCGGGGCCACATTGCCCCGCGGCTTTTCTTCATCCTGTTACCCCCGCAAAGCCAGTCGGGTGCAACAATCGGATCATGTAAAAACCGCGCCCGTTGAGGGGCGCGGCATTTGTCTTAGCGGCGGATACCGAGGCGTTGGATCAGGTCGCGATAGCGGCCTTCATCCTTGGATTTCACGTAATCCAAAAGCTTGCGGCGCAGCGCGACCATTTTCAAAAGGCCACGACGACCGTGGTTGTCTTTCTTGTGGGTTTTGAAATGCTCGGTCAGCGTGGTGATCCGCGACGTCAGGATTGCAACCTGTACTTCGGGCGAGCCGGTGTCGCCTTCTTTGGTTGCGAATTCTTTGATGACGCGTTCTTTTTCTTCTACGGTAATCGACATCGGGGTCTCCTTTTTAAGTCGATGTTGCGGGCACAAGCCGGGATGTCGTCCAGCCAGGTCCATGAGAGATCACCTCGGGACAGGCCCGAAGGATACGCGCGTATAGGGGAAATTCAGTGAAAAAGAAAGCGCGAATCGCGCTACCCGATCATAGGCCGGTTGTCGCACCGAAACTGCTTTGCGGCAGCAGGGTAATGTGATCAAGCGACAGCCCCTCGGCATTGGCAATCATGGCGATGCGCACGCCGTTCAGCACAAGATGCTGGTTGGAGCCGTTTTCCTCATCGACCTCAAGGCTGACCTCTGGGTCGGCGTCTTGGGTATCATCGAAAAACACCATCAGTGAATCGTCAGCCGCTGAGAAATCAAGCACTTCGGCCTGATGATCCTGCGAGAGCCAATCGCCAAGCACGATCGAATCCGCGCCCGCGCCAGCGGTCACGATATCATCGCGCCCGGCAATGATAAGGTCATCGCCGCCGCCGCCGTTCAGGTAATCGCGCCCGTCGATATCATCGGCCTGTTCGGTCGCCTCATCATCGGTTACGCCATTCACCACATCGTCGCCCCAGCCACCAAAGAGCGTGTCTTGCCCGAGGCCACCATCCAACGTGTCATCATCAAGGTCGCCATGCAGGGCATCATCGCCATCACCGCCGTGAAGGATGTCGTTGCCCGCGCTGCCAACAAGGCTATCGTCCCCGGTGCCGCCCTCAAGATTGTCCTGCCCGTTATGGCCAAAAAGCGCATCATCCCCGGCGTCGCCATGAAGATCATCGTCGTCATCGCCGCCATGAAGCGTATCGTCGCCTTCCTCGCCATGAATGTGGTCGCGGCCCAGTGCCCCAAGCAGGTGATCATCGCCTTCGCCGCCGACAATGCTGTCGTCGCCGCCATAGCCGTTGATCTGATCGTTGCCGACGGTGCCCGTGATATCGTTTTGGCCATCATCGCCGGATATGATGTCGCCACTATGGATGTAGTCGTTCAGTGACAGCTCTGTTCCGGGCAGAACAGGGGCAGAAAGGCCAGCAATCGCATCGCCAGGAGCGGCGGAATCATCCATCGCTTGCTCTACTAGATCCGGCATTGCGGCTTGGGGAACCTCGTCGCCCGAATTGGTCTCGGGCTCGGTATCTGGATTGCGGTCCTCGGCTTCGTCTTCGCCGGGCTCCAACCCGACAAAGGTAGCGGCCCCGACCGCCATCGCCCCGATTATACTAGCAAGAAACAGCATTTTACAGACTCACCACAACCAAGGTTTAATTCAACCATGTGATGAGGATCCGGACAACAATTTGTTCATGCAATGGTTAACGACACGGCATCGCGTCCTACGTTGCCGTCAAGCGCCCCCTTGGAACCACCTCGTATCCCGGCTCTTCGGGTTCGTCATCGGTCAGTTCTGCCGGAAACCCGGCCGCGAGAATATCTAGGCCTGTCGCCTCTTCCAGCCGCTTGATGATGTTGGGCGACAACTCTCTTTCGCCGAACCGTTCAATGCCATCGTTGAAGATGCTGACCATCAAGGGGCTGATTTCAAGCGGCACACCGGCGCGGTCGGCGACCTGTTGAAACAGACCGATATCCTTTTTGACAAGATCCATCGTGAAGGAAATATCACGACTGCCATTCAGGATGATCTGACCTTCGGTCTCGGCGGAAAAAGACGTGCCCGAAGAGATCACGATCGCCTCATAGGTCGTCGCCATATCCATACCGGCCGCTTTCATCGTCACCATCGCTTCGCATAGCGACAACAGATTGGCGGTGGCCAGATAGTTGGTCATGACCTTGAGAACCGAGGCGCTTCCGATCGGGCCAGTGTGCAGCACCCGGCGGCCAAGGGTGGTGAGCATCGGCAGCATCCGATCAAACGTGTCACGATCACAGCCTGCAAAAATCGAGATATTGCCGGTGGCGGCCCTATGGCACCCACCCGAAACCGGGCATTCAATGGCCGACGCCCCCCTGGCACCAACCAGCGCGGCAAGGCGTTTGACCTCTGTCTCATCGGTGGTCGACATCTCGGCCCAGATCTTGCCGGGGCTGATCCCGGCCAGAATGCCATCTTCGGCCTCCATCACGGCCGAGCAGGCGGCGGGCGAGGGCAGACAGGTGATGACAATATCGCAGATCTCGGCCAGTTCCCTAGGGCTGTCGGCACTTTTGGCGCCCCGCGCCACGAAATCCTGGACCAGGGTGTCGTTCAGGTCGCGCACCGTAAGGTCAAACCCGTTGCGCAGAATTGAACCGGCAAGTTTGCCGCCGACATTGCCCAGCCCGATAAACCCGATTTTCATTTCTGTCGTCCCTGTTCACACGCCCTCATCGGGGCCATTTCGCCAAGCCTTTTGCGATTCGTACGGCAAATGCAAAAGAGAAATGCAGGGCGCTGCCAAAAACCCCGATGCTCAGGCGCGGCGCAGGGTATCGCCAAAGCTAATCGTTGGCTCAAGCGTGACGTGCACCGGGTCGGTCGAGCCTGTGGCGTCGGCGTGGGCCGCGATGATCTCGGCCGCCTTGCGCCCGATCTCAAGGCGACAGGCATCCATCGTGGCCAATTCACGCGGCAGCCCTTTGAGAAGATCGACCCCGTTGAACCCGGCAAGCCCGATCTGACCGGGAATATCGACGCCCTTTTCCAGCAGATAAAGCAACCCGCCAGCCCCAATCATGTCATTGGAATAATAGAGGAAATCAATGTCGGGGGTGCGCCGGAGAATTTCTTCGGTCATTTCGCGCCCCTTCAAAAGGGCCGAGCCGCCGGAATAGAATTCCTGATCGGCGATCTCGACGCCTGCCTTGGCAAGCGCCTCGGTGAAGCCCTCGAAACGCTTTCTCGCCCGGTGATCAAGCGGCATCTTGGTGCCGAGAAACCCGATGCGCCTGTACCCGGCCTTTATGATCGCCTGCGCCATCTGCTGACCGGCGCGGCGGTGGGAAATGCCAACGACTGAATCGACCGGGGTGCCGTCAACATCCATGATCTCGACCACCGGAATACCGCTTGCGCGCAACATCGCGCGGCTGGCATCGGAATGTTCCAATCCGGCGATAATTACCCCGGAGGGTCGCCAGGATAGCATTTCATAGAGGACTTTCTCTTCCTTTTCAGGGCGATATCCGGTTAAGCCGACAACCGGTTGAAGGCTGGTTTCCTCAAGGACCTGACTGATGCCGGTCATCACCTCGGGGAAAACCATGTTCGACATCGACGGGATGATCACTGCCACAAGATTGACCCTATTCGAGGCCAGGGCCCCGGCAATCTTGTTGGGCACATACCCAAGCCGCTTTGCGGCCTCCAGAACCCGCAAGCGAGTACCGTCCGACACATCGCCCTTGTTGCGCAAAACCCGGCTGACGGTCATCTCGGATACGCCCGCAGCCTCGGAAACATCGCGCAGGGTCAGCGGGTGGTGGTTATTCTGGGTCAAGGGCGTTTTCCTGAAAGATCTTTGTCCAGTGTTACCGCGAACAGGCCGCCCTGATCAAGCGGCCAGCCAGACGACAGGCGTCTGAGGGCAAATAGGGCGATGACAAATCTCTTTGAGGCGGGTAAGGAAAACCTGCATGGCCCCGTGGCTCAACTGGATAGAGCAGCCCCCTCCTAAGGGGCAGGTTGCAGGTTCGAATCCTGCCGGGGTCACCACTTTTCATATTTATATCAGATACTTGCGCGCCTCTGGTGCGCGCATCATGCAGTTTACTGCAGGATTTTCCGGCGGTTTTCGGTGCGGGATCGAGAGCATCCCGTACAAAACCCGTACAGTCGGATCGGGTCGTTTCTGATTCAGCTGGGAGATGGGCAAAGAAAAACCTCGGTCCGGCGGCAACCGAAACCGAGGCAAATTCAAAAGCAGGCACGAATTTCTGCTTCCCTAAATATAGCGCATCGAACCGCCCTGTCGCAACGAAAATCCTGTGGGGCGACCTTGCCCATGGGAGGTCCGCATGACGCATGTGTTGACGCACCGCGGCCTGCCGGACGGGATGACCCGATGGGACCTCTACGGCCTCCTGATGAAGGCGGCGAAGCATTTCGGCCTGACCGATACGACGCTCAAGTACTTGCGCTTCGCGATCTCCAAGACGCAGGATCAAGACTATGCCGCAGGCAGGATCTGTGCCTTGTGGCCCTCGGTCTCGGAAACTGCATCGCAGCTGGAGGCGGACCCGCGCCAGATTTCCCGAGCCGAGGCACGCCTTGCGGAGCTGGGATTCATCGTGAAGTCCAGCGCGGCACGTTGCCGACGCTATGGCGTCAGGTCCGAGAGCATCATTCGCTACGCTTTCGGCATCAACCTCGCCCCGCTCGTGGATCGGGCCCGCGAAATTGAGGCCGCCGCGCGGAAGGCCTGCCGTGAAAAGGAAGAGGCTAAGCGCCTGCGCCTCCATATACCCAAGCTACTGGAGCGGGTTCGCTGCTCCGGAGACGCGTCCGCCGAAGAGGCAGTGGAGTCGATCTTGCCATCTCGCCGCCCCTCCCGCATCTGGCGATACACACGGCTAAAGGAAATCGCGGACGCTCTGGAGGCGTTGATCGACACCCTGGCCGATGCGCCTGTGGCAGTGGAATTGTCCGACCGGTGCGACGCGGATGTCGCACCCAAGGAAAGTATAAAAACATACTCAAAAAGAAGTAGCGGCAGGCAGCCCGAACTTCGGCTGACCCCGGCGCAATTCTGCATTCTCGCCAGCCCCGGCTTCGAAGACGCGGTGAAGATATACGCCCCTCCAGGCGCGCCACCAGATTGGCGCACGATCTCTGCTGCGGCGAAGGACTGGGCTCAAGTTCGGGGTATCCCGGCGGGTCTTTGGCAGAGGCAGGTCGACTGCCTCGGCGCAGAGAAGGCTGCCGTCTGCTTGCTGGTTGCAGACCGGAATGCGGAGAGGGAGGGCAGCGCACATCACGTCGATGACATGCGCCGCGCGTTCCTCGGCCTGGCTCGGAATACCGCCGCGCGCGGTTCTGCGCTTCAAGGATTGATTGGAGAGCTCCAGGGGCTTCAGCGTCAATTGCGCGCCGTTGGTAACAGGTCGGACGGCGCCGACCAAGTACCGCGGAGTGGTGGTGAGATCGCCTCCCATACGGCAGGCGAGCCACCGCTGCGCAGCCGCCGAGGGCGGCTCTCTGGAAATATCGGTCACGGATACCGCGAAAGCTGAGGAGGGCAGAGTTATGGTCAAAAGACGGACATCAAGTTCACCCACGTCTTACGACGCGGGAACAGGCGAGGGGGCGTTGCCCCCTTCGAACCCCCGGGCAGTCTCGGTTTCCAAGTACATGGATGAGCTATCCAAATCGATCACCTTCCGGGTGTCACAGCTTGAGAAGGAGACCTTGGACGATATTGCGCGACGGGCGCGCCGCCCGCTGGCGAAGTTGCTGAGAGAGGCCCTCGGCATGGTGACCTCCGGCCACCGAAGTAGCGTTCCGATCGCGCCGCCTGAGCTGCTGCGCGCAGTGGCTCGGATTGAGGCCGACATGGACGAGGTCACGCGCGCCTTGCAAAGGGCTGAAGTCGACGATGGTTCCCTAGACCACTTGGCGATCCTGAGCCTGCTGGTCAGCATCGACCGAAAGCTTGGGAAGTTGACGCACAGCCATTGGAACTGGAGATGATGGTCAAGTTCTTCGCTCACGGCCAAGGCGAGGTCGCTCCGGCCGTGAAGTACCTCATCGACGAATTCGTCGTAGACTATGATCAGCACCGCCAGCCCAAACGGGATGCCGCGGGCAAGGTCAAACGCACCCGCCGCACGATCATGCCCGAAGTTCTGAAGGGCCATCCGGAGCGCATGATCGACCTCGTGGACGCGGTGCCACATCGCTGGAAGTACAAGTCGGGCGTGCTGAGCTTTGCTGCCGAGGATGCCCCGACCGAAGCGCAGCAGCGCCAGCTCATGGAGGACTTCGAGGCGTTCGCCTGCCCAGGGCTGAGGCATGATCGTCACCGGATGCTTTGGGTGCGCCACCTGCATGTCGGCCGCGTCGAGCTGCACTTCATCATGCCGAGAATGGACTTGCTGACCGGCAAGGCGCTGAACATCGCGCCGCCGGGGCATGAGCAGTCCTTCCTAGCTTTCATGGACCTGCACAATCGCCGCCATGGCTGGGCAGACCCGATGGACCCGGCGCGGGCACGCGACGTGAAAAGCATCGCCGAGGCGCCCGAGCGCGCTCAGACTCGAGCGGAGGTCAATGAATGGGTGCAGGCTCAGGTCGGTCTAGGAGCGATCCATGACCGTGTCTCGCGGCTCGAGGCGCTCAAGGGCATCGGATTCGAAATCCCGCGGGCCGGGGCCAATTACATCACCGTCGCGGACCCGGACATGCCGGTGAACAAGTGGCGCTTGAAAGGAAAGTACTTCCATGTCGACTGGACCGCAGACACAACTCAACCCCCGCATTCGGCAGAACATGGCGCAGATGTTGGAGGCTCAGCTCGACTCGCTGCAATCCCAGTTGCAGAGCTCGAACGCTGCGTTGCGGAAGGCTGCGCAAAGCGTCGCGCGTACAATCTCGGACGATTTGGAGACCCTGCAGCACCTGTCCCGCAAGACTACACGCGACCTGAAGGACGAGGTCGCGCAACGCAAGGCGGAGATCGAGTGCCTGACACAGGAGCTGGAACTGCAGCGCCTGAGGCACAGCAAGATCGTAACGCAGAGGGCGGTGGCCCTGATCCTGTCGGGGATAGCCATCGCCGGAGTGATGGCGGCCGCCAGCGCGTACCTAGGCGTGAAGGTTGCGACGATGCCGCCACCCAAACCAACGATGCAGCTGATCCCGGAGCAGTTGACGGGCAGCCGTACTATCCGTGGCGTCGGCGGCCTGGGTCAGATGATCGTCCTGCCGCCAGGGCTGTTGCCCGCAAGGTGCCCGATCGGCACCGGCACGAACCGAACTTGCCTGAAGATGGAGTGATCCTTGATGACCCTGACACCGCTCGAGAAAGAGTTGCTCGCCTGCGTCGAAGAATTGGAGAAGAGCGTCTCCGCGTGCATGCAGCGGCAACTCGAGCAAGAGCAGGCGCTCTCCGACTTGCGGAGCGAATTGAACGCCTCGTTGTCGACCTTGCACGGCGCGGTGAATCGTCCCGGTTTTACCGGAGACCTATAGCTTCATTTCACGCGACCATATCGAGCACGTTGCGCTGTGCATAGAAGTTCTGTTCAGCCTCTGCTGGCGGTATGTTTCCGATAGGGCCGAGCAACCGCCGGTGATTAAACCAATCGACCCAACCGAGCGTCGCCATTTCCAGATCCTGCATGTTGCGC